>Ga0228535_1000143_pt1 | contig 231435 bp, 195 predicted proteins | sample SJ1metagenome_FD_168457 | JGI IMG/M metagenome (GOLD analysis project Ga0228535, IMG submission 168457) | Enriched culture of PCE-dechlorinating microbial communities from Ithaca, New York, USA - SJ1 | ecosystem: Engineered > Modeled > Simulated communities (microbial... > Unclassified...
TTTCCCATATCCTGAATACTCCCAGGATGCTCAGCTATCTTTAGCTGCCACTAAGGATGTGGTTGACAACTTGATTGTCACTTGAGTAGTAGACTTTTCCTTATTTATATGATAAGGTCCCCATTTTTTTGTTCCCGCTCTTTCGAAGAGGCGTGAAAAATAGAGTCTGTCCCCATTTTTTTGAGCGTTGCGTAACCGTCTGCGCCCAATATTTAAGCTTATGTACCAATAATACGAAAAGTTCGCTTGTCATACTGTCTCTTGCTATAATAACCACTGGGATGATTCTTCAGGCAGGCGATTCGGCCGTCCTTCGATATCGGATTACGAACGGGGAAGTAATTCTGACTCTTTTTCTGATTCCGACCGGATTTGGCTTGTATAAAGCTGAATAGATTTTTTGTTATCGAAATTGATGGATGCTTTCTTTGCCATCGGCGTTTTTTCAAATGCTTCCCGAAAGCCAGTCTTTTTTAGATTCTTCCCGTCCGATCGATCGGCCTTCAAGCCGGAGAAAAAATGGTTGTTTGTGAATTTAGGCCCCGCATCGGGGTTATTCCATATTCAAGGAGGGGTTTCAATTGCGTAAGATCCTGTTAGTTCTGATAGTTGTTGCCGCGATTGTAAGCATCGGTTGGGCATGCACGACTATCATAGTTACGAAGGGTGCTTCCGTTGACGGATCGGTTATGACCAGTCATTCATGCGACTGTGGAGCCTGTGATTTCAGATATGTCTATGTTCCTGCCGCAGACTATGAACCGGGTGCACAGAGAGCCGTTTATCCGTTCCTGGAAGGATATCCCCGTTATGTGGGCAAAGATATGGGACCGACCTACGACGATCCAAAATATCCGCCGACAGAACCTCTCGGTTATATCGATCAGGTCGAGCACACATACGCTTACTACGATGGCGCTTACGGGATCATCAACGAGCACCAGCTCGCGATAGGCGAGTGTACCTGTTCGGCAAAGGTTTACGCGCAGGCCAAAGCTGGCGAATGTATCTTCGACGTTTCCGCGCTCTCGAAAGTGGCTCTCGAGAGATGCACGACGGCCAGAGAGGCTATCGAGCTCATGGGCGCGCTGGCTGTAGAGTACGGCTACTACGGCTGGGGCGAAACTCTCACTGTCGCAGATACCGAAGAGGCGTGGGTCTTCGAGATCTGTGCGACACCCGACCAGAAGAGCGCTCTCTGGGCGGCCAAGAAAGTCCCCGACGGAGAAGTCTTCGTTGAGGCCAACATCTTCAGGATCAGGGAACTCGATCCCGACGATCCCGACACAATGTTCTCCCCGAACCTGATCGAAGTCGCGACGGCGGCCGGCTGGTACGACCCCAGCTCCGGTCCTATCGACTGGATGGCCACCGTAAGCACCGGCGAATACTCCTACCCCTACTACAGTCTCAGAAGAATCTGGAGAGTTCTCGACAGAGTGGCTCCGTCCAAGGGCTTCTCTCCGTGGGTAGAAGACAGCTTCTCAAAGGCCTTACCGTTCTCGGTGGTTCCGGATAAGAAGCTCTCCGTGGCCGATGTTATCGACCTCTTCAGAGATTTCTACGAAGGCACGGAATTCGATCTGACGCAGGGTCTCGCAGCAGGACCGTTCGGCAACCCCAACCGCTATTCAGGCTCGAGCAGACTGATCAAGGGCAGCTGGGAAAGGGCTATCTCCATATTCAGATGCGACTATGTGTTCGTATCTCAGTCGAGAGGCTGGCTCCCCGATCCTATCGGTGGAGTGATATGGTGGGGGCCGTCGGCACCGCACGAATCGATAATTATCCCCATGTACTGCGGTATTACCGATATTCCGGATGCGTACGATACGGGAAGTCTTGAAAAGTTCGACTATAACGCTGCCAACTGGGCGTTGAACTTCATGGGTAACTGGGCCGAGTTGAAGTTCAGCTATATGTACCCGGAAATCAAGGCGCTCCAGCAGAAGATCGAAGGCAAGCTCTTCGCGGTACAGCCTGCGATAGAGGCGGCTGCGGCACAGCTTTACGCGATAGATCCTGAACTCTGTAAGGAATTCCTGACGGACTACGTCGCCGGTGTATCGAACAGAGTAATGGCGGAAGTCTGGGAATTTAACGAATACCTTATAACCAAGTACCGCGACGGCTACATCAACATCCCCAACGTTGGCGCGTCGGCAGGCTATCCAGATGCATGGCTCAAGGAAGTCGGATACGCCGACGGTCATATCTTCGGACCGGACGGTTACAAAGCCAAGTAAATCTTCTCGCCTGCCCCGTCAAAAGGGCAGGCGATTCTTCTTAAATATAAACGACTCTACCGCAAATACGACAATCAAAAGAGATATTGCCGGGCTTTTCTACCGAAGAAGGCAACGGCAGATGGATCAATTTGGAGGCGGTTCCACGGTTCTCTAAGTGGATTTTCGCGAGAGTTCCGTAAAAACCGGCAGCGGATGGTTTCGATATAGATCTATTGAACGAGTGAAGCCTGGATGATGTTTCTCTTCAGGCCGAGCAAGGGAAGCCTTCTGCCCGTGACCAGCACCTGGTATCTCTTGCCGATCTCTAGAGTCTTGAAGACCTTTGAAGCCGAGTAAATCCCATGGCTCTCCGAGTTTCTCAACGCGAAAACCTCGCCGCCCTCGGCCACAACGGTGAAATCGAACTTCCCTTCGCGCGAATTGTCTATCTTGTCTGTAACGGTGATGTAGGTCATGGTCACCGCGCTGTCTCCCCACGTGAAGACCAGGAAAAAGGCCATAGCCACCAGGAGCGTCCCGACGACGACGATCAGCTCGCCGGATATAGCCTTGAATCTTCTCATTATTCCAACCTCGCTTTCCCATCGAGAAATATAACACACACAACCGGAAAAGACATGAATGAGATAACGTTGTATTATTTATCGTGAGGAGGCTCCATATGCAGACGGAGATGATAAGGCTCGACCCGGAGAATCCGGGGGTCGATGGCATAGAAAAAGCGGCCGGTCTCATAAAGGCCGGTGAACTCGTCGTCTTTCCGACCGAGACCGTGTACGGCCTGGGAGCCAGCGCGCTCGATCCCGGAGCGGTCGAGAAGATATACCGGGCCAAGGGAAGGCCCCAGGACAACCCGCTCATAGTCCATGTTTCTTCGCTGGAGATGGCAGGAGAATGCACCGTGCAGGACCTGGGGCGGTACTCTTCCATACTGGATGTGCTCTGGCCCGGTCCGGTGACCCTCATATTCAAAAAGAGCGAAGCGATCCCGGCATGTGTGACGGCGGGACTGGACAGCGTCGGGCTGAGGTTTCCTTCCCATCCCGTAGCGTTGAGGCTCATCGAGGCGGCCGGGGTACCGATCGCCGCGCCCAGCGCCAATATATCCGGCAGGCCCAGTCCGACCTCCGAGGAACACGTCATAGAGGACATGAACGGCCGCGTGGGCGGGATAATACTCGCCGGAGACACGATCTTCGGCCTGGAATCTACGATAGTGGATCTCTCCAGAGAGAAGCCGACTCTGCTCCGGCCCGGCCCGGTGGATGCCGAAAGACTTGGCGAATTACTGCCCGGACTCGAGATCCCCGGTTTCGTCCGGGCCCGCGACGAGTACAGGGGCGAGGCGCTCTCGCCCGGTTTGAAATACCGCCACTACTCGCCGGAGATTCCACTGATTCTGATCGAAGGGAGTCCGGGCAACGTGGTCTCGAGGGCCGGAATCCTTGCCAGAAGGGATAAATCGGTCGTTCTTTGCTCGCAGGAACTGGCCGATTACTACCCGGTGCACGTTAAAAAGGTCGTTCTCGGCTCGAGAAACGACCTCTACGCAGTCGCGTCTGGCCTCTTCAAAGCCCTGCGCGACCGGGACAACCTTAACTACACACAGATCATCTCGGAGCCCTTCCCGGAAACGGGGATCGGCCTCGCCATAATGAACAGACTGAGAAAAGCGGCCTGGAGAATAGACAGAGTATAAATGAGAGTATTCGACTGATCAGATGGAGGTAAATATGCTGGTTCTGGCGCACAGGGGAATGGGAAAGGGAAGATACGAAAACACTTTGAAATCCTTCAAGGAGGGGCTGGGTCACGGCGCACACGGAATAGAGACCGACGTGAGGCTCACCGGGGACGGAGTGGTGATCCTCAGTCACGACGCGACCCTGAAGCGTACCATGGGACTGGAAACAGTGGTGGCCGAAAAGACTCTCGGGGAGCTCGACTCTATGGGGCTGATCGGCGAAGATGGGCTTACAACGCTGGAAGAGCTTTACAGGACCCTGCCGGGCGATAAATACTTCGACGTCGAAATAAAGGCCCCAGAAGCCGTTCCCGGCGTGATAGACATCGTGAGAAAGTTCGACGCACTCGATAGAACCATGTTCTCATCCTTTCACCACGAATGTCTGGACGCTTTCAGAAAGGCCTTCGGCGACAAAACCATGATCGCACCCATAATAGACAGAGAGGTGCTGAAGGAGGGGGCCGAAGAGTTCCTGGACGAAACGGTGAAAAAATACGGACCCTTCGCGCTCAACATGAACAAAGAGCTTTTCAACTACATGGGGATCGAAAGGGGAAGGGAAATGCTCGAAAAGTTCCGCGCGGAGGGCGTCAAAATATCGCTCTGGACTCTCAACGATCCGGAGCTGTTCGCGCAGGTGAGGGACGTCTGCGATTACCTGATCACAGACCGTTCAGATATAATGATGCAGTTCTGCCGAAACCATTGATTGGAGGATTGGCTGCGTGAAGAGAATACCCCTGTTTTTCACCGTATTGCTTATGATTTTAGCTATAACTTCCTGTGACAAAAAAGCTCCGGAAAACACCGAGAGCGTCTCGCTATCGAAAGGAGAGATACTCTCGCTATTGGGTATCGAAGAGAAAGAGATCGTCTTCTCGAAGGTAGAGCTCGACCTGTCGGGCAAGCCGCTTCTGACGATAGCGGCTTACGACAAAGAGTCGCGGGAACTTTTCTCCAGAGACTTCTCGCAACGCGAGATCAAGGGGGGTTACATCACGGTCGCGGTTCTGAAATCGCCTGTTATAAACGCCCTCAGGTTTCTCTACGCGATCACCGACAGGAACGGGGTACAGGAAGCGTACGTACAGGACCTCCCTTACTACCAGTACCAGCAGGTCGAAATAGAGAAGGCACAGTTTTCGAAAATAACTTCCAAAGGCGAGTTCAAAATACTGACGGCCAGTTTCGGACAGAATCAACAGAATATATACCTCAAAGTCAAGTGAGAACCTGCTCCTAAAGGAGGTTTCAGATGAGAAAAATCTTACTGGTGGTGATCATTGTGGCTTCATTCACGGCCTTCGGGGCAAGCATCCCGAGAGACAGGATACAAAAGGGACTTGAAGTGATCGTAGAATTATCCGGCACGGAGGACAGCGGCTCCTTTATCGAACTGCTGCGCAAATCCAACGGGATAGTCATATACCCGGATATGGTGAAGGCGGCGCTCGGTTTTGGGGGCCAGTACGGCGAGGGCTTCCTACTGCGCAGGGATGAGGAGGGCAGATGGTACGGTCCGCTCTTCGTCAAACTCTACGGCATAAGCTACGGCTTTCAGGCCGGAGTCCAGAAAAGCGGCCTGGTCCTGGTGGTTATGAACAAACAGGGAATCGAAGGCTTCCTGGGAAACAACATAACACTGGGAGGCAGCGCCTCCGTATCGGCCGGCCCGACAGGAAAGACGCTTGCGGCCGACACCGACTACAAGCTCGAAGCGGCCATCTACTCCTATTCGGTCAGCAACGGCCTCTTCGCCGGCATTTCTCTCGGCGGCTCGATCATAAGGCAGGACTCGGACGCGGACAGGGAGTACTTCGGCCAGAGCCTGACACCGCGGGAAATAATAGACACGCCCGCATCGGGAAAGGAGATCGAAGAGCTGATCGCCTACCTCAACGGACTCACAAACCCCGCCGGGGGCGAAAACCCGACCATAGAGTGATAAAGAGGGGTTGTCCGTAATGCCCCCATTTTGTGCTCTTCTCGGAGGACGGTGGACGGCGTGTGGAACAGAGGTAAGAGGTATGAGGTTAGAGGTATGAGGTATGAGGTTAGAGGTATGAGGTATGAGGTTAGAGGTATGAGGTTAGAGGTATGAGGTTAGAGGTGTGAAGATCAAGATCTTCTCTCTCCTCTTCTCGTGAAAATGGGGACTGACGATTCACCTCACGTCTGTACCCGATTTTCGCGTCTCTCTCTTAATCTCGTGTTTTCGATACTCCTCTCGCCTCAGGTCTTTACCAAGGACGGCTCTTGTGCTCTTCCTAAGGGCTACCGACTCATGAAAGGCCGTACTGCTCCAGAAAGCTCCTGACCTCATCGGTGTATCCGGCGGGATCGGTCGCTATCGAGGAGGCGTGCGCCGCTCCGGGTACAACGAGGAGTTTTCTAGAGCCGGTCTTTTTGGCTTCGTACATTTTTCGGCTCATGAAAGCCGGTACATACCAGTCCTCCGAGCCGTGGACGAACATCACCGGGGTCTTGACTGTCCCGACAGCCTTTACGGGGCTGATGTCGGCAAAGCTCATGCCCGTTCTGATACGCGTGATAAGAGCGGCAATATCCATGAAGGGAAAGGCCGGAAGATGGAAATCGTTGTTGACTCTAATCTTAAACAACTCTTTGAGATCGGAGAATCCACAATCGGCTATACAGAACGATATGTTCTCATCCATCGCCAGATACTGGAGCGCGATCGCCGCCCCCATCGATTCCCCGTGCAGGCCGACGATCGTTCCCTCTCCCGTTCTCTTCAGGACCCATTCTTTGACGGCTTTCAAGTCGTACTTCTCGTAGTGACCGAAAGTGGTGTCTTTACCGCCGCTCTTGCCGTGGTTTCTATGATCGTAAGTCATCACGTTGAACCCGAGATCGAGAAAGATCCTGGCGTATTTCATCGATCCGAAGAGCGAATAGGTTATCCCGTGGCAGATGATCACGGTCTTCTTAGAAGCGTCGCATGGAAGGTATATGGCGTGCAGCTTATAGCCGTAGGGCGAGTCGATCCAGTGCTCCTCTTTCTTCAGCTTGTCGTACCAGACAGGGTCGAACCTGCCTTTATCGATCTCCATTCTGTACGTCTCTTCGTATGGAACGCAATTCGGCTTTATGACCTTGCTGGAAAAAACAAAACCGGCCAGAAGCAGAAAGGCGAAAACCGACAAAACGATCATGACAAAAATCATATCTCTCCCTCCATCGATTAAACCGCCGGTACGGTTCAGGGTTTAGAATATTACTGGAACGGTATAAAGCGGAAAACTGTTTGCTCAACAACAAATCGATCTTCTCCGTCAAACGCGCAAAAAGGAGGCGTACCTGAATGAAAAGCGAGCACTGGAAAATCGGGCATTCTCAGTTGCTGCTTTACGTCTTTTTCGGTCTGGCATTTCTCGTTCCTTCTCTAATCATACTAAACAATACCCCGTCGATCCTCAATTCAGAAAGCTATTTCGACAGTCTTAAATCGATAGCGGGTATCACTGTACTGATTCAGGTCGTTTTACTGGCAACGACCGTGATTGTAACGATGCTTTCCGCGATCATGATCTCCGGCACTTATTCGACCAGACTTCTGTATATGTTCGCCCGTTTCCCCGATATTTATTTCGTCGCTTGTCTGTTCGTGTTCAACGTGGTCTTTGGTACCCTTCTTCTTGCGAGCTTTCCACAGGCCGGATCGGCCTGGACGAAGGCCTTTCTTTCGAGCGGCCTTCTCGCCATATCCTTCTTTGTGCCTTATCTGATAAGGCTTCTGGGGATCATGCAACTGGAAAACATCCTTCGATATCTGAAAGCGAAGGGAGTCAACACCACGAGGGCAGACGAGACGGTGAGAATACTCAAGATACTCGTGCATTTCACCGAGAGGGCCGTAAACGAGAACGACCGGGATGCTTTCTGCGCAGTCGTGTCGGCGGCCAGCGAGGTGACATCGAGCGCTATTTACAGGGGTGCCGGGTCGGAGAATGAGATCTCGAAAAGAATAAGAAATCTCGTAGATAACATGAGGAGTTACACTATGGAGCTCATGAGAAGGGGCCAGAGCGAGACCGTAATTTCGCTTCTGCAGACCTACGAAGACCTTGGCGTGGCTCTGCAGGAAGTGAACGAAAACTGGGACTGCCTCGTGATGGAGCTTCTCAAGGATCTCCAGTACATAGAACAGTTATCGCTCGAAGTCGATTTGAGGAATCGAGTGAGCTTTCAAAAGAAGATATGGAAGTCTATAATCGCCATGCTCAAGGCCGGTCCGGTCTATTCTGCGGCCAGCGAAATATTTTCCAGTTCCTTCGTATCTCTGAACAATCTCCTCAATTCCGGGTGTTTAAACCTGGCCTCAAAGGACGACCTCTCCTCGGTTCTTCAGACGATCAAAGATATGTCGGAGATCGAAGGCAGGTTTTTCAAGACGAAAATTCTGCCCGACAGCCGCTGGGAACTGGTGCTCGCCGGACTGTCCGAGCAGAAAACCAACAGAGAGATCATGGAGGAGTTGAGAAAGGCCATCGAGAAATCTATAAAAGGTTACGTGAGAAACGGGCAGTGCAGCCTCGCATTCGAAAGGCTTCAGAAGATATACGAAAACTCGCGTGCTTTCAGGGGCTTTTTCGAAGGTTTTTTCGATGCCTCTCTGCTCAACGAGTTCATAGGGAACGCCTGCCCGGTGAAGATCACGGAGGCGGCTATCGGTACGATGCGGGATTTCATTCTCGACAATCTTTCCATCGAAAAGAGCTTCCTCGCCGATACCGCGGTTCGCCTATCGAACCTCGAATCGACGGGGATCAAAAGAACCGCGCTCGAGATCTTCAGAGATCTTCTATCGCGTCTAGACGCGATGAGTAAAACCTGTACGCGCGATAAAAAGATAGAATCGAACAGGACCAGGGAAATAGTGGAGAAGGAAATCTTCGAGAGACTGGCATGAGTCTTTTGGGAGGTCTTATGGTTAAACTGGAAAACATGTCGCCGGCGGATTTCGATGCGTACCTTGAAAAACTCACGGCCAATTATGCAAAAGATAACGTTCGATCCGGCAGATGGACCAGAGAAGAGGCTCTGGAGAAATCGATGAACCAGATAAACACTCTCCTGCCGCGGGGAATCGACACACAGGACCACGTTTTTTTCAGCATATTGGATGAAGGGACCGGCGAAAGGGCGGGATATATCTGGCTCAATATCGCCCCCGGAGAAGGTCCGAAGAAAGCCTTCATATACGATCTTATAATATTCGAAGAGTTCAGAAAAACGGGGTACGGCCGTGCCGCCCTCGCCGCCCTGGAAGAGTACGCGAAAGAAAAGAGAATAGCCAGCATCTCGCTCCATGTGTTCGCCCACAACGCGGCGGCGGTTTCGCTTTACAGGAAAATGGGTTACGAAGTCACCAGCATGAACATGACAAGGAACGTATCGGATGCGCAGGAGGGATAGGACCGTGGCGAAGAGAAATAGCCCCATAGTTTACTGGGAAATCAACGCAAAAGACGGGCCGGCCCTGGCGGAGTTTTACCGGGATGTCTTCGAATGGGAGAGCTCTGTGGACGATACCGGGTTCTATTCATTCAAGAGCGGAAGCGCCAGAGGCATAGACGGCGGAATCTTCACCGGCAAAGGGCTTCTCCCGACCCACAGGGCCCTGTATATAGAAGTCGAAGATATAAAGATAGTTCTCGAGAGAGTTGCCAGGCGCGGGGCCGAGATTCTACTGGGTCCGTTCGAGTCGGGTAACGCGATTCTCGCCTTTTTCAGAGACCCAGAAGGCCACATGCTGGGTCTGATAGAAAGAAAACGGATCGAGAGCGTGAAATGAAACCCGGCGAGAGCCCTTTCTTCGCTTCACTGAGCGGAGATGAGCTCGACACTCTTTTGAAGGCTTCGAGGACGGTCTCCGTAGAAAGGGGCGAGCTCCTCTATACCACCGACGATCTCTGCGATTGTCTCACAGTGGTACTCTCGGGCGGTTTAAAAGTGTCGAAGCTTCTTCCATCGGGAAACGAACAGATCATAAAGTTCCTCGGGGAGGGCGATCTCCTCGGCGAGGGCTTCGTCTTTTCGAGAGGCCCGTACCGAACGAACGTGGTCGCCGAAAGACCTTCGGAAGTCCTCGAGATCCCGCTCAGGGTCCTGCTGAAGGCCTTCAAGAACGAGCGGTTCCTCCTGAGCTTTCTGGGCAGCCTTTCCGAAAAGATCGACAACCTTTCCGACCTCATCGAAATACTTTCTCTCAGAAAGGTAAGACAGAGAGTGGCCATGTACCTGATCGATAAATCCACCCGCGAAAATTCGGAAACCTTCGCTCTCGACAAAACCAGGAGCGAAATCGCCGGCGGTCTTGGAACCGTCAGGGAAGTCATTTCCCGCGCCTTGTCGGATCTTCAGAGAGAGGGAATAATATCCCTCGAGGGAAGGAAAGTGAAGATACTCGATCCGAGGGCACTCGAGAGAATCCTGCCCGGCAAATACTGAGCCTGCCGATCTGATAGAATCATGGATTCAGATTCAGCCCGTAGCAGATCCTGGTGTCGACCTTCGTGAACCCCTCCTTGAGGTACAGAGAAAGGGCCTTCTCGTTTTCAGCGTTCACGGAGAGCACGCTGTCCAGACCTAATCGCTGCGACAGTTGAACGGCCCTGCGCAACAGCGTTCTACCCAATCCCCTACCCTGGTACTCAGGCAGCACGGCTATCGGCCCTATCTCTAGCATTCCGTCTTCGGTTATTTCACTGAAAAAGAGACCCGCGGGAGTGCCTTCAAAGTAAAGCAACTGAATACCCTCCGCCGGAATGTTGTACTTTTCGATCATCGCCGAGACCCACTCAGGTCTTATATCGATATGGCCGGCGATCTTCTTGAAAGCGCTGTTGACTATACGGCAGTAGAGTTCTCTGTGTTCTCTCTCGTTAAAGGCCACGAAGCTAATGCCTTCTTGAACGGGGATTTCAAAATCCGTCATTTTTCTCTGCATGACAAATGAATAGCGTTCGATCTCGAAGCCCAGCCTCTCGAGCACACGCTGGATTTCCGGCCCGGGCGGAACGAAGAGATAGACGCTCCTAACCGCTTCCGTAGCTTCGGCAAGGATGGCTTCGAGCAAACCCCTGTAACCATCCAGTCCCGATTGAGTGGAGTGAAATATCATGAACCTTCCCTTCCTGGCTCTCCTGTAGCGCTCTTCCAGCATGAGCGAAGAGGCGCCGCAAACTCTCCGATCTTCATCGTAGAGCAAATAGGAAGGATGATCTTCGTCGATCGCGAAATCATCTCCGGGGAGATACGAATCATCGTGTTCTCCTCCGTACTTTTGGCAGTAGGAAAGAAAATCCTTCATATTTCCTTCAGTTACACGTTCTATCAAGTTCGCCGCCTCCCTCTAAGAACGGTTGTTGGTTGTGCGTTGTGGGTAAGAGCAGGATACCATACAGAATCACAGCCTTCATGACGAGAAGATTGTAAGACTGTCATCGCGTGAAAAACCGGGACTGACAAATCTCTTCATGTCCGTCCCATTTTTCGCGTCAGTCAGTCTCTCTCTCCTCATCTCGTGGTCCTTAACCAACATCGCTCGACAGTTCTTTCCGCTCTTCCGGGTAGTGTTCTTGCGCTGTGGTCTTCATGATACAATGTTCGTCGTGACACATATGCAACAAATCGAGAATAGGGGGAGATAAGGTGATTTTCAAAGAAATATCCGATTACAGGGAAATGATCGAGGTATCGGCTCTGGCCTTTTCCTTCGAGAAGAGAGACCGCGACGAACTGGAAGAACTCTTTGAGCAGCTGGTCGAGGGGGGCCGCTTGCTTTATGGAACCTACGACGGGGAGACCCTGGTGGCCGGATGTGTCGTATATCCTTACAGAATGAGGTTGAGGGAAAGCGCAGTTACGATGGGCGGAATCGCGCTCGTCTGCTCGAGGCAGGACTACAGGGGCAAGGGCGGCGTCAGGCTGCTTCTGTCAGGCACTCTGGAGTCCATGAGAGATCTCGGTTATCCCGTATCGGTTCTTTATCCCTTCCAGAGGGACTTCTACAGGAAGTACGGCTGGGAGGTCTTCGACAGGTGGCAGCTGATCAAATTCTCGCCCTCAAGCATAAGGGATTTCGATTCCAGCGACATCGACGCCCGGGATATGGCCTTCCCCGATGAAGAATCGATAGAGTTTTACCGGCGCTACGCCTCCTCCAGTTATAATTACGTCTTGAGGAACCAAACCGACTGGCGTGACAGGCTATCGCCAGTATGGTCCTCCCAGGTCGCCAAGAGAGTGGTCAGGTTCACCAGACAAAGCGAAGTCGTTGGGCTGATGGACTACTCGATCAACCTGGACCGGAAAGAAGGCAGTTACTTTCATTCCATCCTTACCTTTGTGAGCAAAGACGAGAAGGTAAGACAGGCCATGTTCTCGTATATAAAGAGCCTCTCCCATCAGGTCAACAAGATCCATCTCTTCGGGCCCATGAATTGCGAGATCTGGCCGTATCTTTACGACAAACCCGACGAATGCCAGTTGAGAGAGGGATCGATGATAAGAATAGTTGATATCATGAAACTCGACGGCTTGATGCTCGACAGCCCGGATGTCAAAATCGCGCTCAAGATCGAAGACGCGCAGTGTCCGTGGAACGTCGGCGGCATCATGCTGGAGATACGGGACGGGGTGCTGAACCTGACCAGAATCCCCGAAGAAGAGGCGCAGCTGGAGATCGGGATCGGGGCGATTTCGACCGTTATCGGCGGAAGAGAGTCGTTGAGGAGAATGGTGGAACTGAAGATGGCAAGAATCCTGAAGGATTACAACGGCGAGGACATACAAAAATGCGATGTCTTCATGAACGAGCCTTTTTGAAAAAGGAAAGCGGCGCATGACTTTGCGAGAGTATATGATTTTATCGGCTCGCCGGGAGTATTGTGTTATCCTCTAAATTAAGACCGAGAGGAGGTGGAAGAATGGAGCTTCATCCTTCGAGAGTGGTTTTCAACTTGAAGAGATCGCTGGAATACTATCTATCGCTACCTTTGCAATACGATCAGATAGAGGACGACTGGCCGCTCATACTGTTTCTCCACGGAGCCGGCGAGAGGGGAAACGATCTATCGCTGGTGAAAAAGCACGGCATTCCCAGAGTCGTGAACGAGATGGAGGACTTTCCATTCGTGACGGTATCGCCGCAATGCCCGGAGAACGACTGGTGGTTGAACAGGCTTGAAGACCTGAAGTACCTGATAGACACTATTGTCGAACAATACAGAATCGACGAGTCCAGGCTCTATCTCACCGGCCTTTCGATGGGTGGATTCGGCACATGGCACATGGCGGTCGAATACCCGGAGACCTTCGCGGCGATCGCACCGATTTGCGGCGGGGGGTTGGGCATACTGGGCTTCCCCGAACGGGTGATTGAGATAAAACACATCCCGGTCTGGGTCTTTCACGGCGAAAAGGACAACATCGTCCCGGTGGAGGAGAGCAGAGTGCTGGTGCGGGAGCTGAAATCGGCCGGCGGCAACGTCCAGTTGAAGATATATCCCGAAGCAGGACACGACGCCTGGACAGAGACGTATTCGAACCCTGAGCTCTACGAATGGTTCATGAACAACAGAAGGTCAGCTTGATTTCATCTTTATCGGAACGATAATCGACCGGTCGAAGGAGGAACCCGAAGCTTTCAGGCGCCTCGATCTGAGGCCTGTATAGTAGCTTCTCGCATTCTGGAGAGCCTTTCTGTACATGTAGAACGAGTAAAGCCAGATGGCGCCGACCAGAGCCCATATCACGATCAGCAGTGGAAGCAACCAGCCGAAGCCTTCGAGCCTTTTACTCGCGTTCATGAAACCGAAAATCCCGTATATGGAGACCGGCGTAACCACTGCCAGCAGGACTGAAGCCCTTATGAAATTGTTCCTTATCCGGTTTATTTTAGGTCTTCCACCCCGTTTCAGGGCAAAACTCATAGAACTTCACCTCCGTACGTCTTTCACATTCCATAACAATTATACACGCTTCACTTTATCCGGGTTACCCGAGAAGATCTCTCCAGGTAAAGATCCCGACAACTTTGAGACAGCCCGAAAGACACTATTGTTCAACAGGGAGCCACACCACACACTCCTATTGCCTGATCTAAACAGCCCCTCTTCGGCGGGGCGTGTGTTAGTGCAACCGGCTCCGGCGTCACGAACAGGTTGAGAAGACTGGAGTTTACTTCCCGGTGTAGAATAAAAAGACGCGAGGCAGAGCATTCATGTCGCAATGTCTGTGGAATATTTTTTATACTTTCTAGGATATTTCATTTCAAATAGATATAATTGTGTTACCGGGAACGGATTAAGCAGTTGATTAGTCGGAGGTTTGCGCAATGAATACTCTTAGTTTCTCGCTGGAGGAAATTTTCAAAGGAATCGGTAGCTTTCTGAAAGACCGTTACCCCACTCTCTTCGATAAGTATCGTCCGAATCTTGAAGTGATTGAACGGCTGGTAGAACCGGAGCGTTCTTCTCTGGTCCGCTTTTCTTTCAAATACAATGGAAGACACGAGGAGATTCGCTTCAAATGTCTCGAGCCGGATTCGAGGGGAGTATATTACATGGATGAAAATAAATACTCCTCGCCTCTGGTTCTTGTGAGAAAGTCGAGAGAGGAAAAGCTGAGTGAACTCGATCTGGAAAAGCATTTGGCTATTCCCGGGTATTTTCTCTCTCTGGCTTTGAAAATGGCCGATGTACTGAGATACCTTTCCAAAAACGGGGAATCGGGGGATATAGAAAAAGTAAAAGACGCCGCCGAATGCATATTCAATAGACAGGCACCCGGCGTGAAGTACCACCGGCTGGAGCCTTCAGGGAGAAGCGATGAAAACAAAATAAGCGATCGGAAGGGTGAAGATAGTCACGGCAAATTCATCTGGATAAAAGTTCCGGTTTTGTTTGAACTACAAGACTCCAACGATCTGCTCAAGGTATCCGACCTGAGAAAGGTGGTTGTCCCGGGAGATCGTGTGCCGGAATCCATGAGGCGTCCCCATTCATCGCATATCGGGAAGCTCGATCTTCTCGAAACACCCGAGTCGGAGCAGATCGGAATGACACTGTTTATGGCCAGCGGTGCCTCCTACGATGCCGAAAAACTCGAGATAATCGAGTCGAAAGATGGTAAGGAAGGCAATTTCAGCCCTTCTACAAGGATGGTTCCTTTCATCATGTATTCGGACGGCACCAGAGTCACGATGGGCGGGAAGAACCTCAAGCAAGCGGTCAGGGTAGTCGGTAGTGAAAAACCCTTGATAACTACTTCCGTGTACGACGAGATCGACATGAACATAGGCGTCAACGCCCTCGTCGGTTATGCGCTGTACTGGGGACTGAACTTCGAGGACGGTATCGTCTGCTCTGAAAGCTTTGCCGAAAAGATGGCGATAGACGAGGTCAGATCCATGACTTTCCAGGATTTCGTTCCCGTGACGCCCGACAGCAAGGTCAAAGTAGCGGGTAAATCGAAAGTCGTCATCGAGAGCGAAAAGGCCGGAATAAAAGTGGAATACGCTTTCAGGTCGTCTGGAAGCGAAGTTGGAAAGGGAGACTGGCTCTTCAAAAGAGAGGTATTTCAGAAAAGAGAGGAAGGCTGGTCGAAGATAAAAGGCTCTTACAGCGCCGAGTGTTATAGCTCTCTCTATCCCGGAGTGATCCAGTCGAACGCGAGCACCGATCAGATAAGACTGAGAAGGTTTCACAAGATTATAAAGAAGGATATGAAGGAAAAAGATCTCTCCGATACAGGCATGGTCGAAGTAACAGTGAAAGTCGGTACCAGGAAGCCTCTGGAGGTTGGCGATAAAATCACCGGGCGACACGGCAACAAGGGAACGATATCGAAGATCCTGCCGGACAGTGAAATGCCTTCCGTAGAACTGAAGGGACAGAGAAGACCTCTAGACCTTATTTTGAGCCCTTTCGGGGTCATAACCAGAATGAACCTGGGGCAGCTCCTGGAAACGCAAAAATCGCTGGAAGGTGAGTATGTCGATGAACCTTTTAAACCTCTGGATATCGCCGAAAAGCTCAAAGAAAATCAGCCGCAGCTTTTTCTCAGTTTTCCGGACAGAAAATCCTTCAAAGCTACCGTGGGTTACCAGTACTTTGTAAGACTCGACCATTGTGTGCGGGATAAGCTTCATGTTGTCAGCGAAGCTCAGGTTTCTCCTATCACGGGCCAACCGGTGAAAGGCAAGCGCAGAGACGGTGGTCAGCGGATCGGAGAGATGGAATTCTGGACTCTCTTCGATCATAATACTATAAACACGATAAACGCCCTTTCGATTACGAACACCGAAGATCCCTCGAATTTCAAAGAGGATTATTTCTGGACATTCAGGGCGCTGGTAAACACTTATAAAGATGTAGATCCCCAAACGATAGCAGAGCCGTGTTCCATACGCTTCCAGAAACCCAAAGAAATAGATGTAAAAGAGAATTGTTCGGGCAACGAGAAAGAGAAAAGAATCGCTGCCAGAAAGAAATTCCTGCGTGGAATTCGACCCTCCAAAAAAGAAAAAAACCCAGGTTCGGCCAAAAACAAGCTCGAGAAGAAATACTTGCTCACGAAGAACGGCTATTTGCGAAAGTATATGCTCGGCAGGAGAATTCATTACTCGGCCAGGGCAACTATAACACCCGTCACGGATATAGATATCGACCACGTTTATCTGCCCCTGGAAATGGCCCTGGAGTGGCTGAAGGAGCTGAAAGAACTGAATGTCGATCCTTCAAACCGCCCCGCCGCGGCCGCCAGGGCGACCGATCTGGCCAGAGAGAAGGGGCTCGTGGTGCTTTTGAACCGCCAGCCTTCGCTGCACAAACACAGTATCAGCGCGGCAAAGCCTTTGTTCTGGGAGCACAGAACCATCGGCCTGCCTATAATGCTTTGTGAGGGGTTTGGGGCCGATTTCGATGGAGATACCATGGCCGTTTATTTGCCGATAGATCAGGGCGAGTATACCGGAGAAGAGCTTAAGAGAATGCTCCCTTCCTTCTCTCCGTACAGAGTAGGCAACGGCGAACTGGTGTACTCCATCGATCAGGACCTCGTGTACGGAGAGTATGTCCGGTCGGGTTTGAAAAAGTCCGAAGTCAAAAATGAAGTCCTCAATATCGTTCGGAAAGCGAAAAATTTGCCCGCCGAACTCTTGAAGTGGCAGAAAGAAACTCTGGATGCGTCGATGGATTCGACATTGAGCATATCTTTCGCCGAGCTCGCGACGCTTTCAGGTAACGCCAAGAAAATAAAGGAATCGGGCAGCCGGGGAAAGGAAAAGAATTTTGAGGAGATACCGAAGTTTGCGAAGGGTTTGTCGAACGATGAGTACATAGTCAGACCGGGAGACTTGGACCCTGAGCGGACTATCGCGAGTCGATCGAGGGCCGGACTGATGGACAAAAAGCTTCACGTCGCCCAGGCCGGTTACTTCACCCGTAAGCTGGTGGAGTTTCTTTATCCTCTGCGCATAACCGAAATCGATTGTGAAACGGGAGACGGTATTAGAATTGACCGGGCAGATTTTGAAGTTTTCGAGAAGAGCGAAGTGGATCTCTCCCGCTTCATACTGGGGAGGTACGTGAAAAGACCGGGAGATGAAGACTGGAGACTCGTTACCAGGGATGATCTTAAAGAATTCAAGGATTGCGATCTTATCGTCAGGAGTCCCGTTACATGCGAGACGGTCAACGGCCTTTGCTCCAAATGCTGCGGGTTGGAGTTATCCTCGATGCGCGAGCGTACGACTGGAGATTATATAGGCGTGCTGGCCGGACATACGATAGGCGAGCGCGGCACGCAGCTTTCCATGAAGACTTTCCAGACCGGTTCGAGCGGGTTCACAATGCAAAGTGTATCGTCAGAATTCTTCAGAATTGAAGAGGACAACTATGTGGAATACATAGAGAGGCTGGCGGAAAGCTCCGTAGAAGGTATTATGAGTAAGGAACAGAAGAAAGGCCAAAAAGAAACACCTCTTTTGGCGAGCATAGACGTCAGCTCGATATACTTCGAGATACTGTTCAGGCGCATGAAAGATCTGTCGCTCAAGAACGAGTCCGGCGTCAAGGAATACCTTTCGAGCCTGGAGCGAGGCTTTTTCTCGGCGCTTTCCTTTGAGCGGGGGAGGGACGGGATAGAACCTCTCGAAGGCAGGGTGATCGCCGAAAGCTCTCCAAAGGCCATATACGCATTGTTACCGGGTGAGGTGAAGATGTGAGCCTTGAAAAAAGAAAAGAGAAGCAGACTATTCAAACACAGGAAAAAGCAAAAGAAAAAGGCAAAAGAGAAGATCGCTCCAGATTGAGAAGTCTCAGCGATTATCCGGTGGAAACTTCGGAAGAAGAAGAACTCATCGATCCGGTGGACGAGGATTCTGTTGAAGAGGCGGAGACAAACGACGAAGAGACGGCCCTTTCCGATCCGATGACATCCGACGAGGATGCGGAACTCTTTACTTTCGAGCCTGATGACAATCAATACATAGCTCAAAAAAGGGTCTTGATCGAAATAGTCAGGGGCAGCCGTTTCTACTGTCTCAGAAGATACCGCAAGAATTTCTCGTACGAGTTGCATCCGAAAGACAAAGAAAAAAGAATGGCGCTCTTTGGAGAATACGTGAAGAGAGTGGCGACGGTCTTGGAAAACTATCTGAACGGTTTTTACCGGTTCGAAGAACCTTCGATCGAGAGTCTGTACGAGGGTTTCGCCGCCCATACTCTGGCGGGGAAAAAACGCAAGGAAGAAACCAACCGGACCCATTTAAAATACATGTTGAAGAGCCACAAAGGCGATTACATACGTTTCAACTGCTTCACCCTACCCGGAAGGCCGGGAAAGACTTATTATCCCGGGCTCGCCTTTATCATGTTGAGGATAGCCCTGGGCGATCAGAATAAAGGTGAAGATTTGAAAGAAAAGCTAAAAGAGATAGCTTCAAATACCGATGGGAACATATATTTATCGGCAGGTATTAAACGCATCATAGAAAGGGCTATCGAAATCAACTCGCGCATCTTTTCCGAGGGCTTCCCCGACGAATGCGGAACCATTGAATCTTTCTACAATCTTCTGGAGAAAAGCGAAGGGTTTATGGGACTCTTTGAACGATTGAGGTGATTCTTTTGGCTGGAAAAGTCGAGCTTTTCATTATAAGCAAATCGCTGAAGGAAGAAGATACAGGGGCTCTGAAGAACATTCTCGAGTCCCTCATACAGAACAAGGCAGACCTCAGAGACAAAGTAGAGCTATTCGTTGAGGCCGGTTATGCAGAGGTTTCGGAAAAGGGTGAAGGATCGAAAGAAACTGTGAGGATACTTCTGATTTCAAGCGGCTATTACGAAGCGAATTGCCGGGATATGGAAAACGAGAAAAACATCTGTATGTTCTTCAAGGATGGCCTCACTCTGGACGTTGTGAGACACGCGCAAGAGTGTGGAGCCTTCGGGGTCTTCCCCGTCGACCGTTTCTACGGGGAGAAGCAGGAGTACGCGGAGATAGCCAGATTCGAGACTGTGATGAAGAGGGTTATCCGAAACAAGCTGGCGTCATATTATCCGGAAAGCGAATTCTCCAAGAGCATAGACTGGAAGGTCTCAAAAGTGGACGACGAGAAAGACGACTATCTCTCACTTTTTGCAGACACTTCAACCCACGAGACCATGGTAAAGACAAGGCAGGTGATAAGAGCCACAAGTGTTTATTCCGGATGCCTTAAAGATTTTTACGGGAAAGTCGAGAGCAATTTGAAGAAGCTGCGCGAACTCGAAACATCCGAAAAACAGAACACAAGAGAAGCCGTCGACCTGTTGAAAGAAATAGAAAAGTGTTCAACCAAAATGGAACCCTCTTTCAGAAAGCCGGTCACGATACTTCTTACGGGTCCTACCGGATGCGGAAAGACCCTGCTTGCGGAATACATAGCAAGCGAACTGGGATTTGATCTTTCGAAGAGATTCGCCAAAATCTCTCTGGTCAACACACCGGAGAACCTTCTGGAGAATGAACTGTTCGGGACCTTCGAAGGGGCTTTCACCGGTGCGAAGTTCAGGGTCGGCAAGATGGTTTCGATGGCCGGAAGCGCCGTGTTCCTCGACGAGATAGGCGAGATAGGGGCGAGCGTCCAGGCGAAGCTTCTGACTTATCTGGATGATTTGCGCGTGATTATAGACGGATACTCCGACCCACGGGGGGTGAAGATCCCCCTTCTGCTCATAGCGGCGACCAACAGGGATCTTCAACTGGAAGCGAAGCGCGGTAATTTCAGAAATGATCTTTATCAGCGTTTTTCTTACGAAATAAAGATACCGGCCCTGAAAGAAAGGATGTCAGACTTCAGGTATATGATCAGTTACCTGCTGCAGAAGAAAAATATCGAACAAAGCGCAGGGGTTGTGCGTATAAGTCTCAAGGCTATCGAAAAGCTCGAGTCGCACGACTATCCGGGCAACTTCAGAGAACTCGAACGTGTCTTGAAAACCTCGATTATGAACGCCGAAATGGATGAAAGGGACATCGTCCTTTCGGAAGACGTGGTTATCTAAAATATCATGGAGGTTTACTTTGAGAGTCAAGCTTAACTTCAGCGGTTTAAAAAATAAAGCTATTCCACGCGATCACTTCTATCAGCTATCGGGACTGGTTTACTCGATGATAGAGCAGGCGAATCCCGATTATTCGAAGTGGCTTCACGACAAAGGATTCGTCGATGGAAACAAGAGCTTCAAGTTCTTCTGCTTCTCGAGAATAATTCCCGAGCCAGGAGGCTACACCAGGGGCGGGGACAACGGCGAATTGATCGTATTCACCAAAAATGAAGGCACCCTGTACATCTCCTCGCCGGTCAGGGAGTTCATGCAGAACCTTGTGGACTTCCTGCTGCTAAACAGAGAGATAAGAGTTCTGAATCATTCGCTGCTCATCGAGAGAGCCTTTGCAACTTCCCAGGAGTTCTCCGACGGCGAAGAGCTGTTCAAGTGTATCTCGCCGATCGTATTATCTACCCGCAGCGAGGAGTACACCACCCCCACCTACCTGAGGGCTTATCAGGAGCCGGACCTTTTCGACGAATACCTCACTAGAAACGCAAAAGAAAAGCTCAAAATCTTCCACGGTATTGAAAGCGACATAGAACTAACGGTGGATAGGGAATACCTGAAGAGAACCGGCCGAAAAAGCAACTTAAGGCTAAAGATCAAAGAAGACACGGAAGTATTCGGCTCGATGGTACCCGTCAAAATCACGGGAAAGAAAGAAGAGATAGCTTTTCTATACCACTGCGGACTGGGCCAGAAAAACTCCCTGGGAATGGGGATGATCGAACTGGCGGGGAAGCGATTTTGAGAAGCGGCAAGCGGGTTCCTTAATATAATGGAGGTTGTGCGCAACAGCGCACAACCCACCACTAAAAAACGTTCTTAGAAAGCAAACTGGCCGCCTGAGGCGACTGGCTTTGAGCAGATAACCAGATTGGAAAATGGCTGCCCGCATCAGGTGTTTCACAGGAACCTTTGGCGTGTCCGCTTTCAATAATTCTAGATCTTCAGTTCTCCTTACCCGGACTTCAGAGATTTATTCTGGTTTTTGTGTAGCTCAGGCTACTTTCGTGTTGTTTTGTTTTGATATATCTCTCGTATTCGTCATGGTTAGGAAGTATGGCCGCTATTCTGAAGGGGCCATCTCCCTCTCTTATGTAGAATATCCTGACCCCTTTCGCCGGAAATTTATAGCACTGAGCATCTCCAACATATTCGTGAAGATAGTGTTCGGCTTCGGCCTCTCCCCTGAGCATCTTTCTGACATAGTCGAGATAAACAGGGTCTCTGTTTATAAATTTTTGGGCTGAATCGCTGAAGTAGATTTCGGGGTTCGAGACAGTGTACCTACCCCAAAGGATTTTTCCAAAGTTCGAGAGATAGACCAGCCCATCTTCTTCAAGCAACACTTGCGGGACAACTTTGGAGAAAAGTTCATATCCAAACTCTTCTATTGCCTCTCTGGAAGGAACACAATCGTTCTCAACTTTTTCGAAGAAAGCTGAATGTTGCTCCATTATACCGAAGTCGAAATTGATCGGGAAGGGTGGAAGATCGAGCAAGAACGGCGAGTTCTCGTAGAGATAGAATACCCTGGAATCGAAGACGGCCGCAACGATCGTCGTGTACGGGATCAGCGATCTGTATCCGGAGGTGGCATTGAAGAAGTTCTCGTAATACCACTGCTCGCCCTTGTCAAAGAGGCTGATAATCAGATCTACGTAATCTGCGATCCCCTTTTTAAAGGCTGTACTCGAATCATCTGTCAAACCTTCGACCACTCTGGTCACAACACTGATTCCCCGGGACCTGTAGAACTCGGTGAGACCTTCCATGCATGCTTTAGATACTTCGGTATTCGTTGCAATGAATATAAGGAGATCATCTTTGTCTATTCCGAAAGTCTCCAGCCCGTTGATTTCCGGGGATATCTTCTTCTGCTGATCTATTTCCATCTTCCTGATGTAATTAAGAATATTGTTGCCCGCGAGCTCTCCAACTGAATTTTCAAGCTCTCTCACCATTCTCTGCCAGATCGTCGCTCCGACGTTTGTGATAATTCTTCTTATCTTTCCCATGAGTCTTCTCCGGGCAGCTCAACGACTTCGCCGACAACGTACGGTTCGGCTTTCTGAAGTGCGAAATCTCTTCTATCCACTGCGAAAACCTTTGTCACATCGAGTTTTTTCGATTCCAGTACCTCCGAAAATTCACCTGTGACATACTGAAGGAAGGATGTTCCCCCGGCGAGATTTACTGTAATTCTGGATGTGATGTCAACCGGAAAGTCCGAGATCATTCTCTTAATGACGCCGGCGATCTCTTCAAAGCCTGTATATGGATCATCGAAGAGATAAGCTTTGATCTTATTATGATCGAAGCCGGCTTTCTCGCATATTTCCGGGAGCTTCTCCTCGCCCTTTTTCGAGGTGATGACTATTACTCTGTCTGAATTCAGCCTTTTGATAAGTGTGTAAAGCACTCCCGGGGATGTGCCGAGAGGGGTAAGTAGTATCTTCTCCGTCAATGGTGTGACCTCCATTTTTATGGTTTTTATTGCGAATTGATTCAGGCCGGAACGGACGAACTCTTTAACTATGTCCTTCTTAACGCCGTCTATGATTTTAATCACTGAATTCACGTCACATATACTTTCTCTCTCTATATTGATACTCAGGCGGAGAGTGCCATCGGTGTTTCCAAATAGGCTCTTTTCAATGAAGAACCTTGGGTAAACGTAGTTCACCATATTGTGTTTTTCGAAGTGTGGAAACTGGACAGCCTTGAAAGAGAGCTTTGAAAGGAGCTTCAGCCAGTTTGGCATCGTGATCGTACCCTTGCATTCATCGATTCTCTTCCAAATCATTGGGTAGAGTGTATTCTTTTCTAGCTCACTTGCTTTCTTACTGATTGAGATTGCGAGATCTCTGTTCATTGACTTGTATCCAGAGGCTTCGAAGGATGCTCGCAGCTTGCTCACTTCACCCACAAGATCGGATACCTCACTTCTAATAGATGGTGAGATCTCCGTGTTGCTTTCGAGCTCCACACCAAGCGCTTCGATCTCGGTTATTGTTCTCAAGACGCGTGTCTTGAAATAGTTCTTCTCTACAGTTCTGTCTGACTGAACATCCGTGCCGTCAATAAACTTTAGCCATCTAGAAGCCATTATCGTTAATTTCTGCCAGTCTTCGTCGGCGAAACTAGCCGCAACCACCTTATCGAGAGGTTCTGGTTCCAGCGAAAGCATCTTCACAATATCCTTCAGCTTTCCAGGCTTGCCGGAAATGGGCATGTATTCTCTGTGATATCTGGTCACCAGTTTCACGGCAGTTTTGATGTCTTTCCAGGTTTGAGGATCACATGGGGCCTTCTCTTCACCGAAGAGCTTGAATTTATTATCATCTTCCAGCATCTGGTATGAGAGCTCATGGTGAAGATCTCTTACTACGCAGGGAAGACTGTCCAGCGGCAATATGCGACCGTCTCCAAGTTTGTAGGTTAGCTTTGTGTGACCCAGGTCATGAACGTTCATCGCTATGGCAAGCACAAAATAAAACTCATTTTTCAAGCGCTTAGGGACACCATTGAGGAAGTTCTCTTCACCAATGGTGTTTATAAGATTGACAGTGAATTCCATAAGCCTTTTGCTATGGCGCTGAGAATGCTCAACGGTCTCCGGTATCTGATCGCCAATCCATTGCAGGGACCAGACTTCTCGAATCATTTTCCGGAGGTAGTTTTTGTAGTTTTCCGTACAGCTGTAATCATTATCTAGAAGCTTCAAGAAGTCTTCGCCATAGCCGAATGGAAGACCTCTAGCTTTTCTATACTTGCTTTCAATGACGTGGAGTGGAAGAGAACTCGTGAGATCGTTTTCATGACTGCTTGCGGTATATAGATTTCTGAAAGTCTCCGGGAGCGAGCAATACTCTGAGTATTTCAGATGATTTCTTTCGGAACTACGGGTTGTGTTCCTAATAAGAATAGAATTGAATGCAGCCAGCGCTTCGTCAATCGCTCCAAAATCCCAGCTTGCTGGAACGGGTGGGAATTTCGCAAGACTGACTTCTCCTTCGAATATGTAAAAGAAGGGTAGATTGTTGAAGATGCAGTAAAGCGAAGCCATTATTCCGGGATACTTCTGACCACCAGTAACGTCAATCAGAATTTCCTTGTTTGGGTATTCTTCTCGGATTCTGTCAAGGATTGTCCAGATCTCAGTGAAGGCTCTCGAAAGACTCTCTATGTTATCACCCGTGTAATACATTGGTCTTTTGCGGACATCAATACCGTACTCGCTGAAAGCATTTTCGGTAAGCGCCTTAAGAAAGCCAAAAATCGCCGGTTCATCGTCTTTTGAAAAACCATCCGGCCTATCAGGGAATACAATATACTCAACATTTGACACCGCATATCCCATGTTCAGTATCTGCTTTATGCTGTCGGTCTCCGCTGCAAGAAAACGAATATCATTGTAAGAACACGGATTCTTCAGCACTTTATTCAGATCGCAACTGAGTTTATCATCGTCGTTGTACTTCTTCTTATATTTGCGTACCGGGTACTCTTTTTCTTTCTGAAATCCTTCACGTTCAAATTCGTTTCTGATGTCGCCAAGCTTGTTGAAGAAAGAGTTTCCCTGCAATGCCACAACGACTTGCTCCGGCTTTAGCCTGTTCTCGACATACTGGATGACTTTGAACACGCTGTTCTCTTCGTGATTTTTGGCAAGTTTTTTGTTCTCGTATTTCTTTGATTCTTCTTTTGTCAGAGCAATGAGGTCTTTCAGAAAATCCCACGAAGCAGCCTCTTCAGATATCACAGCTCTGTCTTTTGTTTCGTCTAATGTCTCTATCTCGGCCAGAAAGTCACAGCCACACTTCCATTTCTCGAGAAACTCATCTAGTATTACTTCTTTTATACCTTCGCTCTTTGGTTCAATATAGTGTCTTATCTTGACAACAAATGGAAGCGTTTCGAGCTGTTTCAGATCTACTTCAGTAGGGTCGAGCGAATACTCACTCTCAAGCCTGTCTCTCAAATCAGAACGGTGTTCTTTCTTCGCCTGAGTCCATACGTGGCGCATTCCGGTCTTTTCTGGAATTATCTCCAACCGGATCCGTTCCTCTCCGTCTTCCTCGCGCCTGAGATACCATTGAATAATTCCGGTTCTTTTATAAGCTTTAGCTTTCTCTTTGAACTCTTTGATCGTCTGCTTATCTCTTACGCTATCAAGAAGGTATTTATCTTCTCGTTCGATCTTCTCTGACATCTTTCGACCCCCCAATCAAAGTAACGGAGCGGCTATTACCGCCCCGTTAATGTATTTTACCAAGAAAGTATCCTTCGATAAAATCCCATCTCTGGCTGTCATCAAGGTTTTTAGTGAAGAAATCTTTCATTATCTGCTCTTCTCTCTCTATTCTTTTACGGATTGTCTTTGTTATTTCGCAGGAGTAGTTTTTGAAGATATTCAACATGAATGATCTATCGGTGCATTTCAAATGTACTGCACAGCTTTCCCCACCGCTGAACTTCACGTGTGCCATGTTGAGAATATCCATTATACTGAGAAGACCGGTAATTACGGCAGTGTGTTCATCATCGCCATTGAGGAAGAGCTTGCAGTGAGTATCGTTACAGTATTCGAGCAGTTCATCGAGCTTTCTGATCCATCTGTTGCGTGTGATAACCGGATCGTACGGCGCGGTATATTCGTAATTCAAAAGCTCGCCCTGGCATTTAAAGAAGCTTGTCTGAAATCTGTCGCCGTTGTAGGAGGTGAAGTGATTTCTCACGATATTCCTGAGCTTGAAATCGATATCCGATACTCCCTGAAAGATTCCCGTGGCCTTTATGCTTTCGATAAGATCGTCAAAGAATTCCTTCTCTTCTTTTCTTTTGCGCATGGAATTGAGTGCCAGATCGGACAGAGTGCATATGAACCTGCTCAGCTGTTGTTTTAGCTGATTGCTGTCTTTAGTTATCTGAACCTCCACCGCAGTTTTCGGAATAACTGGCTTTCCGATAATCGATTTCGGATTGTTCATGAACTGCCAGACGAGTTTCTTGAGTGTCCGGTCTCTGTAAAGCCTTTCCCAGAGAGCGGAGATGTCGATCTTGTATATGCCTCCCGCAGAACTGATCAGTTCATCACGGTAGAAGCCCCTTCGACAGTAGCCATTTGATTCTTTGGATATTTCCGGATATACCCTGATGAGTTCGTCGGCGTCTTCTTCGTTTGCCATGAAATACAAATACTGATAAGTCTCTCCCAATCTTATCAAGACCTGCTTGCCGGTCTTATTTATGAGATCTCTCTGGATAAGGAAGACGGCAACTCTCGCCTTGTCTCTCACTGTGTCGGCTGCGTACTTATCTTTCCCGGTTACCAGGAGATACCTGATATCGTCTAGCGAGAGGACTATTTCGCCGTTCTTGCTCTGTCTAACCAGATTACCCAGATGCTCCATTATGTGTTTCGTCTTCCACTGCTCCGGCACGGAGATCATAGAGAGTTTCAGGCTGTCAGAGAGATCTTTGACATTGAAGTGGGTAGATGCAATAGAGGGTCTTCCATCTCTCCCCGCCCTTCCAATCTCCTGCACGTAGTCTGCCATAACCGATGGCACACTATGATGATATACTTCGTCAATATCGGGGATATCAACGCCCATCCCAAATGCCTTTGTGGCTATCACAGTTCGATAGATTCCCTTACCAAAGAGTCTTTGAGTCTTTCTGCGTTCTTCAACACCAGTCGGTCCAGTGTACCTTCCAACTTTGTTTCTGCATTCGGCAACGCTACTGACAACGGTGTAGATATTATCCGCCTGACCGACGAAAGGACAGTATACTATGCTTTTCTTACCGGACTCTATCAGAGAGATCGTTGAATCCACAGTATCTGAGATCTTTTGAGAAGTTCTGCTTTCTTTCTTCTCTTCGGAGAGATTGAATCTCGTGATATTGAAGGATATATTGTTTCGCCTGACACTGGTCATGATTATTCTGGGTGATCTGAGGTAGAGGAGGTTGCTTATCTCATCAACTGTGTCCAGCTCCCCACCGGAAATTGCAGTCGCAGTTGTTGCCATCACCGGAAAGTCCATTCTTTCTCTCAAGACCTTGAGATCTTCTCCCAGATAGCCGTAATCTACCCGGAAAGTCTTTCCCCATGTCGTCACCAGATGAGCCTCATCTATGACCATGAGACCGATTCTTCTGTCGCCAATGATGGTAGATAGCGAACAGCCGACAAAGGTTTCGGGCGATACGTAAAGGATCGTGATTTCACCCTTGTGAAGTCTATCTATGAGTTCGGCTCTTTCATCCAGGCTCAGATCGGAGTTTATGAAAGCGGCCTCGGTCTGCCCGAAGCGCTCCTTGAGAATCTCGACCTGATCCTCCATCAGTGCCTTCAAAGGAGTGATAACTACCGTGAGCCTTTCAAGGGTCTTCTTCAATATTTTCGCTGCGAGCTGGTAAATCAGAGACTTCCCTGAGCCCGTAGAGGCGACAAAGAACAAATCCGAAGGTTTTTTACGATAGTTCTGGTCGATCAAATATCTTATCATCTCTTCCTGACTTATAGAATAAGTTCCGTCGCTTCCATAAACTGCGTAATCTTTGAATGAATCGAATCCGAATTCCCTTTTCAGTTCCGACTTAAGATCCAGGCTTCTCGCTTCCGGTCCCGGGCAGTAACCTGTGAAATTCACCAGATCGATCGTTCTGCCTTCAGCCTCCGCTAGAGATATGAGCCTGTCTATCTCGGCCAACTGCTTTTCCGTTGCACTGTTGACAATAATTACTTCCGGGTCGGGACCGTTATAGAGATTGTAATTTCGCTCGACCAGCAGGGCTTTTAAGTCTTCACTTAATGAAAAAGCGCTGGCCTTTTTCCCAACGATAATTGCTATCAGCCCGTCGATCGTGTTTACCTCTTGTGATTTTGACCTGGGGTAGAGAGGGTACTCTTCGATAGGAGGAAATTTCCCAATTCTCAGGCTGTCAGAATGGATTTCAAAAATCGTTCCAAGGACTTCCAGGGGCATTGTTTCGTCGATAGGCGCTCCGAATCTCTCCACGCAGTTGATAGCAGCGGTTTTTCCAAAATAGCCCTCAAAAACCGGCGCGAACTTCAGCAGAACCACATACAGCCATTCTGTAATCAGCACGGGGCCTTTTTCAAAAACGGCCGAGAGCCGGAGGAGTTTCTCGAGATTACCCAGTTCGGCGAACCAGGAAAAATCGAGCGAAACATCTTCGGATATCGTTCTGCAACCACAATCTTTCGCAGCGGCCAACGATTCCGGCCCGGCGTTTTTGAGTACGACCGTTTTCGCTCCCTCCGCAGTTGCGGCAGCTATTCTGGAACGCAACAAAGCTGTAAAAGCATTTGTAGTAATCAGCGCTTCACCTCCTTCAAGGTATATAAATACACTTTTCAATATCGAGCTTTATAATTAGCTTTTTATAATGATTTGGAGAGTCTATAAATACAGGCGAAAGATGATTTGGAATGGGAATGCCAGTTCTGGTTCAGGTTTGTCTATCCCTTCATGAGCTACCTGGAAATGGAGAACACGGCTCCTGTAATCGAGAAGATCCACAAAAGCTTCATCGATAACCACTTGAGCTTCGTCTATGAGAGAGTCTGCCGGGAACTGGTGAAAGAGATGGCCAGCGAAGGCTTCTTTGGAGACAAAATCGTCAGGATTGGTCGATGGTGGGACTCGAAGGAGGAGATCGATATCGTCGGGGTTGACGGCGACAACACCCCGATGGTTTTTGGCGAATGCAAATACCGCGAAGGACCAGTGGGGATCGAAACGCTGAGAGAACTCCAGAGAAAAGCACAAATGATTTCAAAAGCTGCCGACGGCACTTTTCTGCTTTTCTCCAGAAAAGGATTCAGCGAGGAGTTGCTCGAACACTCGCGAAGAAGCGACAATGTATTTCTATTCGAGCTTTTAAGGAAGATCGGGTGACTAGACGTTTTTCAAAGCAGAGCCAATAAAACAGTCCTTCTTTGAGATCGCTTCTATAAGATCATCTTCCGCATTGTTCATAGATGCAATCATCGCAGCATAAAAGACTTCATTCACTTCGATAAGTTTTCTTATAAGCTCATCGTTCATTTTATGTTTGGTGAGAAGTTCTATTGCTTGTCCAAGAGAAGCTTCATCTTTCGATTCTTTGAATCTTTCAAAAAGACTCTTCGCCCTCTCCGAAGCCATACTGAGAATCTCGCTATAGTCTAAATATCTCTTCCCGTGAATTTTCATTTCTTCAACTGCTTTTGCCAGATTCATTTCTATGCTTGCTTTTCCGTGATTATCCTGGTCAATTTCCCTTACGAAAAGTGGAAAAACCTCATCTTCACCCGGAGTTTCACTCGAGAAGACGGTGAGAAGCATGTACTTCGCTCTTGTTATTGAGGTATAGAGTTTTTCGTATAGATCTTTGCTTCGATCTTGATCCATCTCATGGGGATTATAGAGAACGACGTTACTGAACTCGAGTCCCTTGATCTCTGAGATCACAAATGGATGGATACCTCTTGAATCGCAGTCCCGGAAACGCTCTTCAAATTCATCTTTCATTGCCCGGTTGGGAAGCAGGACAGCCATGTTTATTTCGTTGTCTTCTTTGATAATGGCCTTGAGTTCATCTACCAGTTCATCAATTCCGGAAGCCCTGGAAACAATAGGCTTCTGATAAGGCATTATCGGCTCTGTCAGCAGATCAGCGTCCTTCGTAATTGCCATATTTCTGAATTTCCTCGCAAGAAGAAAGATATCCCGGGTATTTCTGTACACTTCTTTGAGCCTATACTCTTTTACTTGCGGCGGATAGAAAGCACTGGTGATAAATTCCCGTCGGGTGAAATGACCGAGAACTTGTTGATCATAATCACAGGCAATCATACATATGGCAGGGTTGCCGAGCTTCAGATAATTTAGCTCACTCTCAGTGAAATCCTGGGCTTCGTCGATCAAAAGAAGCGAGTTACTGAGGTCCATAGGGGATTCAAGAGCGTTTTTCATTACTTCCCATGGCAGGAGCAGCTCACTCTTCTTGTGTGCCTTTTCATTATTAGCTTTCCCGTTAAGTTTATCCAGTATCTCCAGGACCACATCGGCGAATTCGTCAACCGTAAGACCTTTGGATATCACCTGCTCGAGGTATCTTATGATTTCTGATCTTTCAATACTTCCCCTTCGAGAATTTATGACGTAGAGTAATCTCGAAAAGGCGGTGGTAAATTCACATGACTTCCTATCAGGCAGGTACTGTTTCAGAATTTCATTATGCCCTCTTTTGAAGCTCATTTCCTCGATCAGTGACTCTAAATAGTCAAATGATTCTTTGAGACCCGGCACAAGATCCTGGATAGTTGTGAATCTGGTTTTCATTCGGCTCTCTTGACTAGTTTTCTTGTAGTAACTTTTCCAGTGTTCAGATAACTTCTTGCTGCAAGAGACATAAATTGCGTCAGACAGCTCCTGACCGTTATTTATCTGGCCAGTGCTCTTGAACAGTGCTCTAAAAAGCAAGAGTGATTTACCGGTTCCCGCCGGTCCTTCAATAAGAATGTTTGAACCCCTTTCGTAGGATCTCAGTATTATTTGTTTTTGAGCGGGTGATAACTCGTATTTCAGTTCTCGAAATTTTTCGAGTAGATCGTCTATGGACTGGGATGGATCGAATGGAAACAAGCGTATTGGTACAGAAGCGATGTTTTGTAGTGAATCGAGAGAATTCTCGTTGGTCGCCTTGACTTCAAAGAGTTTTCCCTGTAAGGCTTTCTCAAAAAGGCTCAGATGACTTTTTTTGTTTGCTTCAACATACGAGACATCGTGATCATCCGCGCAATAGAGTATGGCTGTAGTTCTTTCTTTATCTACGATGAACTGCGCCCTTATTCCTTTCGGTAGCCTATACGCGTAATAAGAGTAATCGCCTTCACTATGAAGAAACTCCAATTTACCATCCTCAATGCGGCCCTTTCCGGTGTCTATATGATTCCAGAAGCTTTCCCATATTTCCTTCAGACTGAGTCCCAATTCTTTCGATCTTTCAACGGCCGCTTCAACACAAAATCTGCCTTCAATCACCAAAGCAACGTCACCACCAGATTTGCTGCCAGAACGACAAGACCGACGAAAGCCCAAAGCCTGTTTTTGAGATACAGTTTGTTTCCGGTAACCCACTGGACTTGAATATCCTTCGTAATGGTCTCCTTCCTTTCTTCCAGCTTTATTGTGCTTTCAGAGATTCTCTTCAGTGCATGCTGCTCCTTCCGCTCCAGTTCCTCATTGAACTGCTCGATGCTCCGTTCAATGGATTCAAGTTTCTCCTCCTTTGAATCCATTATCGAAAGAATATCATCCAGTTTTCCGAGTTTTCTGTCCATGAGATCATGGAAATCCCGGGCATGATCTATCTGCTCTTTGAAATGCTCTAGATCAAAATTATTCGTTTCCAAAATGATCGAGTTCAGATTTTTTAGCGACTCGACACTTGCAGAACCGAGCAGGTTGTTCAGGTTGTTCGAAACTCTTTCAAAAGAATCCTGACATCTATCTAGTTCAGCAACAAAGCTTTCAAGCGTCCTTTTTTGCTCTTCAAAACGAGACAGCTTATTATCCAGAGAGCTCATTGTAAGGACATGGTCATCGATAGAGTTTTTTGCGTCGGCAACGCCAGTAATTATTGTATTTAACTCTTCACGTCGGGCATCGATCTCTTCTCTTATGCCGTTTAGTTTGTTTCTTGCCTCCTCCAGATCGTCCCGTATCTTTTTGAAATTCTCCCGAGATCTCGTGAATTCTTCATCATAAAAGTCTTTGGCTTCTTTCAGCTTTTTCATAAGCGTACTTTCATTATGCATGTGGTTCACCTCTCTTTGCCTATTTGAAGACTACTGAAGAAAACAGCGGCTTTCGCCGCTGTCAACCTTTTAGCTTCTTTTTCAGGCCTTCAAGATCGGCAAATGGATTATAGGTAGCTGGACCAGTGGATGATATATTCGAAGTGTTCCTGTTAATGTTGCCTCTTTGCTCAGATTCCTTTTGGCCTTCATGTTTGACCGTTGCCGTATTAGCCTTGGCCGATTCCAGATACTTCAATTCCCGCGATAGGTATCCAAGAAAGCCAGGGATATCTTCACTGGAAAGCTTACCGGTTTTAGATAACTCTTTGATCTTGTAAATAATTGTATCAAGATTATCGCCTGAACCATCAGTTCTCATTTTTCTGTATTGAATCAGATCCAGTTTCTTTGCCTCATCAAATCCGAATTTCTTTGAGATCTCCAATAGTGTTTTAGCCGACTTCGATAGATCTGCTTTGTTAGCTCTAAAAAGTAAATTTGCAGTCTCGGACGCAAGCTCAATTAACGATGAATTATCCCTCTTCAAGCTGCAGCACCATCCTTGAATCTTCTATGATTTTATCCAGATTTTCCATGATGTCTTTATCACCGCTGATACTCTGAAGATAAACGTTAGCGCAATCATTGATCAGTTTTCTCAGTTCATCTCTGGAGATAAGTGTTTCCTGTAAAGCAGTTACCTTCAGAAAGCTATTTGGCTTTAGAGCTACACTTCCAAATCCGATGTTTTTCCCCCTTCCCAGCTTTACTGCAAAACGTTTTTCGGATATTCCCAGAGCAACCGCTAAGAGACCGAATTCTTTCTTTGTAAGTCCCTTAAGAGTTATTTTGATATCAAAACTGTTTCCGGGTTCAATTACTTCGTATGCAGAGTTTTTCTCCCCGGTTTCCGAAAACACATGAGAGTAAATTTTGCCCGTATTTGGTTGAGTTGCTCTTCCCTGCCATTGAGAAGGGCCTGAAACAACGGTTGTTTTCAAGCTGCTTCCGTCAACAAGAGCGTCGTTGAACTGAACTCTACCAAGTTTTCCAAGTGTTCCAAACATCGAACATACAATACAAAGTCTATCGTTGCATGAAGCCGTTCCGCTTGCGGCACAAGAATTAGAAAGGAATTCCGCATATGTGCGTATGGCCCCTTTGAGTGATGCCCCGGGAATCAGTACTCTTGTCCCTTCTCTCGACAGGACATTAGTGATTTTCCCCTCTTTCATAAGGAGATCTCCCTGAGTGAAACATGTATTTGACCGGGTTACCACTTCGAGCTTCAATACTCCGTTCAACCGATCATCTCTAAGTGAATCGATGTGAGAGAAATCTCTCGATTCAATATGTGAAGTGTTTTTGGGAATTACGAGCCTCATGTATCCCTTTGGAGAGTCATTGTAATCTGGCATCAGGCTCCTTCCTCCTCTACTCTGATATACCTCATACCGCCAGGCATCGAAAGGTCACTGACAAACTTTATTACGGGATTAGAAAATGGTATCTTCTTCCTGATACCGGCATTGAGATAAACTACCCTTTCATCGGCGTTCTTTCTGTCGCTGATATAGATATCTCCATAGAACCACACAAAATCCAGATACTCGTTGAAAGCTCTGAAGTAGAAATTATAATCGAAACTATCATGCAGTTTATTGAATAGTTCTATACTTTCATCGGGGGTCATTTTGTCGAGTTGAAGAGCCCTGTAGTCGTTAAAGATCACATAAAACAATCCTTCAGTGCTTTTTAATCTCTCGAGATGCTCAAGTCTGTCGTTCAACTGTCTCACCACGCTCTTGAAAGAGTGGAGTTGACGTCTACTTCAAATTTCTCCAATGCCTCGCCTGAAAACTCAAAGCTGTACGGTGGAAATACATCCGAAGATTGAATTACACTCATAGGGTCGTCTATAAATCCTCTGGCTCTGTCAAATGAAGAGAAGACGATTTTATCCCTCAACTTCGAAAGACAGGATATCTTCTCGATTTCCAGATTAACATGGCCAAAACCTCTCGACTTCTGCCCACCCGCTTTTTGATAACCATGATTTATATGTGTAAAAGTCTTGAGCAACAGAGCGAGCTGCCACTTTTCTGGATTCTTAAGGAATATGCTTCCATAGAACTTGCCACCAGAGAGGCACTCAATATCATAAAGAGCGCTCCTGGCAACGGAACCAGATTTCCTGTCGATTTTTATTCCATGCCTTATATTAAGATACTTCTCGATTTCGGTAACCGCTCTCATCTTTTCTTCTGAATTATTCTCAGGCCTATAAGGAAAGAGATCATCGAATTTGACTATCGATCCAACGGCAGTTGAGCCGAACATTTTGCACGAATAACAGGAATTCCGGTATCTTAGCAGACCATCATTCTCTCTTTCAAGAGTACCCCTGTTGATTTCCTTCTTGCCACAATCGGCACCCCATTGATGAGAGAAACCGCACACTTCCTTTGACATCGCTTTTAATATGCTTTCTATATGGCTTCTGAAAACTCCTTTCATTGAACTACCAGGAACATAAATAGAGTAGCCGTAAGGTGTGTTAATCCTGACGAACGGATTGTCGGGAGCTGTCGGATCTGGTGAATCTCCGCCGGCTCGTATTACAAACGCTGTTTTTGGCTCGAGTGAATAGTCGATCTTTATATGGCTTCTAAGTTCTCCAAAGAGTGTGCTCATACAATAACCTCCGCTATATGGTTTCTAGCAGCGAGCTTTAGATTAGCAATCTCTTGTTCTGAGAGCTCGATCGCTCCACTTTCTTTCAGGATGCTTTTCTTGTCGATCTTCTGGATGCTGAAGGACATGTTTACTCTTCCGAGCCCGGCAGATTTCTTTCCTCCCAGTCTGATAAATCCCTGATTCACCAAATCGAGAATCATCAGTACATATCCAACCTGATAATCATCAACGTTCTCGAGCAATATCTCGCCGGCGAAAACCGTTCCAGGATTCACTACTTCAAAATCGTACTTCCTACCACCTGCGGCATTTTCAGTATCCCTTCTTATCATCACTCCATCTCTAGTTGACGTGAAACTCTCGCCTGGCTCACCGCGCCTTATGGCGTCGCTTATGTAAATGTGAGAAGAGATCGACTGTGAACCGAAGAGGGAACATACTTCGCAACTCTGTTCGATATCTTTGTACAATTTTTCGTTTGAGGAATCTCTTGAACTGGAACCGCAGGTTGAATTTGTGCTGTCACATACATGCAGCCCGCTCATTCGCAGTATCGCTTCCAGATTTGATCTAAAGACCCCTTTAAGAGATGCTCCGGGAATCACTGCATTTCCATCGGGCATTCGCATTATTGCGTTATCCGAATCGAGGGGTGAGATTGATTGATTACCAACTCCAATATGAAGAGCGGTCACCAGTTCTATCTCTATGCTTAGAGTATATCGATTGATAAAAGTATCGAAGAATCTCGTCTTCTACCTCTCCTCTCAGCGGCAACGAACTTCGCAAACCTTGCCATGTAACCGAAGTAGTGCGATATAGCCTCTAGAGGATCTTCTTTAGCGAGATTCTTGATACTCTCTATTTCTTTGATAAGCCCTTTCCTAAAATCAAAAGGATCCCTTCCAATCTGGTACTTCAGGTAGTTTTCAAATTCCTCGACGCAAGATGATTGTTTTGCGATTTCACAAAACTTACGAAGCTGAGTATCAGTATCAGTTTTGGACCCGCCGCTCTGATAATATTTCTCTGCCATAGTAACCAGCTTTCTTTTTTGATCAGCGTTGATCATATCTATTCCTCCTTCACTTATAGATAACGAACTGACCGTATCCAGACCCGGTGAACTTTCCCAAACCCTTTATGTAAAGCTTCTCAACAATTTTGGCTGATTCTTCAACAGACAAATCAGTACTATAGATTAGAACTGTTCCTGCAGAAATATTGTTTTGAAAAGCTTTTGGAATGTTAGAAGCAGAAGACCAACCCGATGTATGAGAAGTCTTCAAGAGACTCAATGCGAGTTTGAATTCGCTCCCCATTAACATCTCTATCGTTTCGTCTTTCTGGAGTATGAGATCCGAGGTTAGCAGAATAGAAACATATGTACGATCTTCACCAGGCAGAACGTTCCGGATGCTCTCATTGAAACTCTTTATTTCTGAGATCAAATCAATCCTGTGTTCTCTGAATTCAAGTACTCTCACGAGTCCGAATCCTCTGGTCTTTGAATTGCCAATGTACAGCCAATCTTCATTAAGCATACTCAGAAGAGATTCCGACTCGGATCTGAAGAGTCCCGACATTTTATTATGGAAATACGTATTGTAAGTTCTCAGTGATCCGTCCTTTGCACTTCGCAACTTACTGTCAAGCGACACCTGAGTTGACGTATCACCTTTTCCTGAATCAAAAACACCAGTTCCCGGGACATACCATTTTCCGGCCCGGTCAAGTCTCTTACCGTTTCTAGTGTTTCTTACCGATAATTTCTTGCCTCTGCTATTCTCAATGCTGGATATTAGTATAGTCCTCAGTTGATCGAATATTTCGTCAGAGTCTTCAGAATACTTCGCCCTAAGAATCGAGTCCGGGGAGGGATATGCAATAGCATCGTCTATCATTGGATAAAGGTTGGGAAACTTCACCCTTTCTAGTAGGAATATCTCTTTAAAATCCTTGGTGTCTTTCGACAATCGTGCCGCATATGCTCCTCTAAGTGTAGATCCCGGGATATATTTGGCAGAGTTGTACAGGTAAGACTTAGTTCTTTCCGTGGTGACCAGAAAAGGCTCCATTGGTTCGCATATTATCTGTGCTACTCTTGCTTGGGGAATATTCTTTATGCTGCTTTTCTCGACTTTGCCAGTTAGTCTGAAGTCTATAAAACCATAGCCGGCCGACTTCTTTGAACCGAGTTTCTTTGTGAGAGAAAGTAAGAGTATAAAAACCTTCTCCTCGCTAGAAGTCAAGGGTGAAACTGCAAATACATTTCCCTGGAACTTCACTCCAGTATTCACGGCACGTATCTTAAACAGCTTCTTCTGGCTCACTGTCCTTGTCTTTCTATCCATAGAAATATGGGTGCGCTCAATAAAAAGGTTTGAATCACCTGGAGTCTTGACCGATAATTCAGTGAAGATGAGCTTTCCCTGATTTTCAGAATCACCAAAAAGAGAATTGATTTCATTTACGTATTCGCTTAGCATAGGCGAGACTTCTCTCAATGCTCCCTTAATGGCTGAACCTGGTATTATCGGAAGGTTTTTCTTCATTGCAATGTCCTTTGACCAGACATCGCTTCCCGAGCTTGAGCCAATAAGAAGAGGCGATTTGGTCTCGACTTCGATGTTGTATATCACGCTCTCACCCCATTCTGTAATGACATCGCTTTACTGAGTTCCATTAAAGTCAACACTCTGCTCTCGATTTCAGTTTTTGAAGTGTCGCCGATCAGGAAGTACTTGTTGATCATTTCCACAATATTGCTTCCGAAGTCATGAGTCTTTTCCCCGTGAACGTAGAAGTATCTCATATTCAGCTTCGCAACCAAAGGATCATCGACCATGCATGAAATAATCTTCTGGAGGAAATTCGAAAACTTCTTTGGGCCGTCTTTTTCGATAATCTTCCGAATCTCTTCAAACTCACTCATCTGTAATCCTTTTCCCAGAATTTCCTTTACCCGGTGACTGATATCTGGAGCCGTGAAAGAATGCTCCTGAACAGGGTTGAGAGAGTTTTGAAGCAACATTCTGAATGCAACGTAATTACCGGGATTAGAGTAGTTAGCTTTGTATGCAGCTTTTTTGGCTGATTTCAACAATTCCTCAACTACTTCAAAAATGAATCTCACCGGAAGCTTCTTTGGAACTAGTGCCATTCCACAGCAGAAACCTATTCCAAGCGCTTTGAAACCTCTGTCGATATTCTCGGTGATTGTTTTATACACTGCGAATATCTTCGCTGCAGGTACGAAGAGAAGTAAATCGTCTCCTCCGATTATTGGAGTCGAATAAGTGCCTTCTAACTTGTTCTCGGCTATTGCTTTTTTTAGCGATTCTGAGACGCATCGTTCAATCGCCTGGCTCTTCTCTCTATAATCTCTTTCGTCACGGATCTTCGAGTACAGATTTCCCAGGTTATTGCCATCGATATAAATGACGCCGAATAGATTGTTTTGCAATTCAGGATCCTCAGCCACATCGATATCGTTTATGGAAACTGCCATCTTCCTATTTTTGATTAGTTCATTAGCAAGGTCTCTCTTTTCTTTGCATACCGGGCAAATATAATGGACCTCATCGTAAGCTTCAATCAATTTTATCTGTGCAGCTTCGCTTGAACAGAACTCGCATCTTTGGACCTCTTCTGTCAGAAGAAAGCTGTTGAATATCTCTTCGTTTCTTCTTTCTCTAAGTTTTGTAGATAACCACTCGAAGAGATCCGAGAATGCACCTGTACCGGTTAGATCCTTAAGATCTTCTATTATAGTTCCATTAGCGCGTTTCTTAAGACCGTATATTAGCTCGTAAGGCTCAAGATTAACTCGCGACACAATCAACTTAGCGCCGGGGACATTCTTTGAGAAATTCTCGTTCAGCCAATCGGTGATGATTTTACTATCCTCTATACTGCATATGAGTAGGCCAGTTCCACCTGCCGCGATAACTACATGTGAACCCAGTTTCTCGAGTTCCTCTATTGCAAGACTATCGAATCTGCTCAAAGCGTTGCTTGCACCGAACATACCCCTAAAATCAGATGTAGAGAAAATGTACCTCTTTATTGAAGGAACATCGTACGACAGAACACAGATTTCGGGAAGCGCTTCGTCTCTGTTATCCAGCCTTTTCTTAACTTCTTCGTCCGTGGCACCCGTGCATTTTGCGAGTATTCTTACCACAGCCTCTTTGTCGAATAAACTCAAGTTTTTATCCCTCCAATCCAAAAAGCCTCAATATAGACTTCCCTTTTACATAAAAAGACAGCGGCACAAGCCGCTGTTATCAGAGTTCTATTTTGTAGTGTATTTCTTGACGCTTGATACCTGGCTAGGCTTTGGCAAAACTTTTCTATCACTATATTCGTTGTTTTTGTTTCCTATCTGCAAATATCGTGTCTGTTCAAGCCATTCTTTAGAACTACAATCGCTGAACAGAAACATTGATTTGAGCTCTTTCATGCGTTCATGATCCCAAAGAGATGATAATTCCTTCTTTCCAATATTAGACAGAACATATCTTTCGAACACCTTCTTGTAGTTATCTATTGAGCTTTTACTTTTCTCTTCAGAAAGGAACCAGTTCTCTCTGTCAAACAATTTTGAATAGCGTTTTGGACGATCAACAAGAACTAGATCTGCTTGAATTGCTATGGATCCTAACCCATAAGGTTTTCCCAAACCCACTTTGTGGCAACAGCCTTCAGGAAGATCAAGTGAAAACAACAATGCTCCAAGTTCAACAGAAGAGAGATTATCAAATCTTACCCGTCCCTTAAACTTAGTACCGGGTTTTGCGGGTTTTATTGGATACGCGTGCTGAGTATCGTTTTCCGGTATTGGATCTCTTTCTTTCCAGCCATACTCTCCAGTCTGTCCATTGGTATTACGGTGCCAGTACATTTTATATCCCCGAATGCTGGCTTCACTGTCCCAGTGGCAAAGATCATGTTTGTTTGTGTTTGTCCCTAAAGGCTGTTCAAGGTAGTGTTGGAAACAAGTAGGTTTGGGAGTAGAAAGGATCTTAAGCGTTGCTTTATCCATGAATACGTTAGCGCCATTTGACTGGAGTTCTGCATCCTCAAAGTAAACTCGACCAGCCCAGTGTTCAAGTTTGCCAAATATGGCCTCTACAATATCATTGACTTTGTTCGTATTTTCTTCAGGATTCAGGTTTTCTGGTACATGATCCCCGACAGACCATGAGTATCTCTTTCTGAATAGAGCCGTGTGTCCAAAGTCTGTGACGTTTCCTTTTTCGTCCGTCAAATAGAAGCAGGGAACTTCGTTCTCTTTTTCCAGCATTTTAAGTAGATTTACCGAGTTTCTGGACTTGTCTTGTTCATAATCTTCAATAACGTGTTGTGGAATTGCAAGAGCAGGTTTTTCTGGATCCGCAGTATTGATAACCCACTGCATGTGCTTCTTGTTTCCTAGAGGACCGGAAACTATCAGGTATCCCTCAGTTGAGCCTTCAAGAGGTGTTCTCGACACTCTGTCTAGCATGGCATACCTAAGATTGAGTCCTTCATGAGGATATAAGTCGCACCTTTGTGGAACGAAGAAGACCTTAACAGAACTGAAAATTTTAACTGAATCACTTCTCTCAAAGCCGTCAGGTAGAAAGCTACCCCCAATGAATCTTCCATTAATTCTGTAGAATTGTGTTCCCTCATCATACCTGGAGGGTTTGATGGAGTATCTCGCTCCAGATCTTATTAGAAGGCCAGCCTGAGCTCTTGGAAAACAGCCATCATTTTCATCTATTAACGCAAATTTGTATAGCTTTCCAATACTACTAGAATCGACCGTTCTATAATAAAGATTTCGGTCTTCAAAATCCTCATCCTTCTGAAATTTGGCAAAAGATACGATCTTCATGATGTTCTTTGTGAGCCCTCTGATAGTGCTTCCTGGAATAAGAGAACGGCCGCCAATCTCAAAGAACTCCGATTGCTTCGATAATCTGCGGACGTAAACGGGTGTTTTGGTATCAATTATGAGATCTATGTAACCGCTCAACAATCCGTCTTTGTAAGAACCGAATCCGGGGACCGAGCTTCTATGTTCGGATTCAACAACAACATCGTTGAGAGGAATGAAGTTATATGGGGCACGAGAGGGTTCTCTTTTTTCCGCTTTTGCAAAATGCTTCTTCGGTGCTTTTTCAGGGTTTGCCTTGGGCTGTATGTTAGGTGAATTCTTCAACCCGTATTTCTTCTCGCCAACTGTGATTTCAACTACCTTTCCATCGTCTCTCTTTACGGAAACCTCCTTCTCATTTGCTTCGTAAGGAATATCAACCAAACCATTTACTGGCATAGACTTGCCATCAGCAAAGATAACGTTGACGGTCTTGTTCTTCTTCTTTGAAAGGAATACTTTTAGGGTTGCTTTTTCCTCTTTAATCATATATTCCCCTCCATTCTTATCGAAACAAATCTGCTATCCACAAAAGAAGCCTGTCCAATTTCATTATAGTCAACGTAATTCCTCGTCCTCAAAACAAGCCTTTCTGTCCCTGGCAGTAGCGGGTTATCTACACATGATTCAGGAAGCTCGTATTTGATGCCTCTAGACTCCGATACTTTGATCATCCCGTCAGAACTGACAAACTTTCTGCCCCACATCACTTGATCGGCATCGATTACTTCCATTTCCTCTCCAGACTGGTCATTTCTTAGACGATATTTGATTATGTCTCCAGTTTTCCAGACAAATAATTCTCTGTCTTGATCGAATATCCTGAACCTTAGAATGTGTTTGCAAAAGCTCTCAAAACCGCCGATTTTCTTCAAGAAATCCTCACTGAATATTCCAAACCTTATCTCATAGTTGAACCAGCAGACAGTTTTCAACCCTTCAAAACCTCGAGTGATTTCATACAATTCGTCATATACGCAGTTCCCGGTTGTCACGGTCGAATGCACTATATCAATTTTGCGCATGTTCATGCCTCCCAACATGCTTCAGGAACTTAGAGACATATTCCTCCATAACGTCCCTGTCGCCTTTGATATCAAGAGCACCCTTTTCATTCTCTTTAATTTCGAACTCTCTTCCATCAACGCGGATTCTTGCCTGCCTTCCCACAAGAAGTCCTCTCCCTATCGACTTTTCTCCGCCAACTGGCAGATCAACATTCCACAGATCTTTCAAAACGAGCAGCATAAGTCCGACTTCCCACAAAGAGTCCCTGTCTTTCTGTTTCTTCACCTGGATCTTAACTTTTATCTTTTCTTCCTTATGCCAAATGGGCTCGGTTTCAAACAGAGCTCCCCCAATCACACCTCCGGTGAATCTGTCAATTTTAATTCTGGGTTGTCTCTCCTGATGAACAGTATTTTTGTTTATGTAACTTTCTGTCACCCTGACTCTGCTTTTTGACTTATAAGAATCTTTCCCTTCTTCATCAACCCATCCAAAAAGCTCTTTTATGTCTTCTGGATCTTCATTTCCTGACATGTGCTTTCCGGAGAGTGTGTTATAGATTCTCACTGCTCTATCTCTCACAGCACCTTTGAGAGACGTTCCCGATAGTACAAACTGCTCTCTACTGGTAAGGGCGGTCTTGTCCGGGTCCTTGCTTTCATCTTCCGTGCTTTCAACGAATGAAGAACCAATCATCAGGGAGTTTTTGATTTCAAAAACTGCATCAATATCAAGCAGCAGATTATTTCTCTTTTCCAGCTTGGGATGTTTTTTCAAATTTACCGAGAGGGGTGTTAAATCTTCTGTAAAACCCTGTTCAAGATACTTCAGCCACTTTCTACCGTCTTCCGGGAAAACAAAACTGTAAGTCTTGACATCAGAAATTGTTATCTTTCCAAAACCTTTAGACCCCATGGCTCCAATCGATATTGCCCCACTTTCCAGTTCGGAGACAACTGTTGCCAGCAGGGAGAAAATGCTCGATTCAATATCTTCTTGACCTTCTCTTATAGTCAATTCAATGTATAAATTGAACTCGGATCCCTTTTCCACCAACTCATAATCGTATTTCTTTTTCTCTTCAACTATACCGGTTAGTCTGTTAATCTTTATTCCATCTCGAATAGTAACAACAGGAGCGTCTTTAGGATCAGGAGCATCTATAGGATATAGATCATCGACAATCAGAATACTCTGTGAGTCTCCGGAACCAAAGATGCTTCTAGTCGCTTCTGTTGTATTATATTCGTTTTCCAGATGGTGTTTAAGTGCTCCAGTGAAGCTGGTGGCAGGGATGTAAGGTTGTCCTTTTTCGTTTAGAATGACTTCTGTATCAACAGTGCTGCCTTTTCCTGTACCGATTATCAGCGGAGACTCATTTCTTATCTTTCCCGTGAGCAGAATTTTTTCTTTTATTGATTTAGAGCTCAACTCGATCACCTCCATCTCTTTTATGGAGAATTCTGACAAATCTGAAGAATGCGGTCCAGTAGGATTTGGCAAGATCAAACTTGATCTCTTCGCTGGCCAGGTCTATTTTTAGCATGTCAATGTCTCTTGCCCTTTGCCACTGCTTAATCTCATTTATCACCGGTTCATCAAACGCCTTCAAATCATTCATTATCCCAGCTTTTTCCAGACTATTAGCTGCTTTCTTGGGTTTGAGTTCACCATTAGCTGCTTTTTTGGTATCATCATCCTTTTTGTACAGTTTCTTCAATTCCTTTACGAAGTCTCCTTTACATGTAGAAGAAGACAAGAAGGCCAGGATTCTTCCGGCAAGATGATTTGTGATGTTTGCAAGGTAGGGATTATTTTCGTTTTTCCCGCGGGATATCAATTTCAGAAATCCTCTGTGCGCAGCGAATGAAGACATTTCCTCAAGCATGATTTCTTCAAGCATTTGCAATGAATGTTCTGGAATTACAGGATTTGAGTCTAAATCTTCTTCCTTCTTGCGGAGGAATGCTTCCGAAAAGTCCGAACCTAATATTCTTAACTTGCCGAATCCTTCTGCCACTCTTTCGCCCAATCCATCTCTGAGAATCTTCTTAAGACCATTGAGAAAATTGATATCAACGCCAGAGGCTTTAGAAACTATGAAACTTGAACCGGGAGCGAAGGCAATCTCTCTTTCATTGTTTATTTTCCATATCCCAACATAGTTATCGAAATCTTCGATATTGATGGCAACTCTTTCTATGTTGATCTTGCATTTTGTTATTTGTTCGATCTCACGACAGAGACGATCTGCACTTGTGTCAGGAAAGCCAAAATCGTTGTGAAGTATTACAGGCGATGCCACTACCAGCAAGATCGGCTCTTCCAATTCAGGTTCGGGAATATCTTCCATCTCTCCGAATACAAGTCTGGCATTGCCGTATTGTGAGGATGATGATTTGCCAATACTGACACGAAATTTATCTCCTAAAACTTCTTGAAGTACTCTAAGCTCATCTTCAGTGGAAACAATGAAACCCGAGAAGTCCTGGCCTGCTTCTAGCGATTCATAGTAAAAAAGTGATCCATCAACGTTATGTCCGGTCTCTCTGTCCCTGGTATTATGAAACTGAACGTCTTTACTAATCGAAATGCTGGTTATGATTTTGCCGTCATCTCCGTCAGTTATCATGGAAAAACCGCCAAGCGGTTTGCTCTTTACCATTCCTGAAGGTTCTTCAAATATGTCTACCAAATCTTTGGAAGCATTATAGTCCTTGATCTTGTGAATATTCATCGGAGTCGGGTAGTAAATCTCTCCATCTTTCTCTGGAAATGCAGTTTCAACTCTAAGTCTTCCGTTCAGGATCAATTCAAAGAACAATTCATCGTTGTGAGCTTCAGCAAGATCTAGAGATCTGATCATTCTATCAGCAATAATTCCTCTCACTGTTGTCCCTGGAAGCATCTCCAGTGAATCGATCATGCTCTGATCGCCATTCTTTTTAGAAATCACGAGTGGTGAATCAGTCTTTATTGTGTATTTCAGGCGCATGGTTTTGCCGTCTTTGAATGCGCCAAGCCTTTCATTAGCTCTTTTGGTCGGGTTCTCTTTTGCGTGTGTTTTCTTCAAAAACTCTAAAGCTTGATCGATGTCTTTGACATCAATCCCTTTAATAGAGGCTTTTACTTTCCCGAATCCTCTATTCCTTTTGAGTCCAATCTTTTGCAAATTAAGACAGGCCAAATAGAGGAGTGCTTTTTCCGCTTCTGTGAGCGGTGAATCAACTTCAATCGTTGCCTTAAAGACTATTCCTGGTTTGAGAACTCTGAAGGTCCTCAAGGTGTGTTCCTTAGCGACTTCAGTTTCTAAGTCAATTGAAGTGTTCTGTCTTGTGTCTGAGAAATGCGAAAGGATCTTCTCTTTGTTTGTTAGTCCCTTGAAGAGTTTGTTAGAATTGAAATACTTGAGCTCACGCGAGATTTCTTCGTGATTCTTGACCTCAAGATTACCAATCCAAACTTTTCCCTTAGAAACGCCAGCCACCCCAAATAGAGAATCAACTAGAGTTTTTTCAATACCCAGCATTTCAGTCACTTCAGTTGCACTTTCCAGAAGAACACCCTTGATTCTTTTCGCCGGAATGTATGGAAGTCCATCGGCATGCGCAACCAACTCAGTATCAATGATACCGGCTCCTTCGCCTGAGCCGATAGCGGTGTAGCTAAGGGTCGTTATTTCAAACCGCATTCGATCACCTCCAACGGTTTTTCGGGAAGAAATTCCATTAGCTCGATCGCGTCATAGTAAGGAGTCCTATTGTTTATCCAGATGTTTCTGGTATAGGATTCGCGAGGGATCTCGGGAAGACATAGTCCTTGGGACTCTGTTTCTTCAATAAAGTTACGGATCTGTTCTTGGGAATCGAAAAGCCTTTCTCTTAGCTTCATTATCTTGTTATTAGGCCATTTACCTTCTGCGAAACCTGAAACTATAGATAGCAAAGAACACAGAGTACCGGCTTCACTTTCGTGTGTGATTTTATATGGACCGAAGTGAAGATTCCCCTCAGTAGCGGTCAACTGCTTATCTCTTATCTCTTCAAGACTCCCCGAAAAACCGGTGGTCGCCAAATGGAAATCCAGATATGAAGAACCGTCGTTCTTTCTTGATTCATTCTTTGCAATAGAAGTCAGTTCTTCGGCAAGTAAATAGGATCTGTAGAAGGGGTATTTGCTTTTTGCGATACATACTCCTGCACAGGCAGTAAGCTTCTTTTTATCACTCACTTCCTTGTTTTCAAGAAATGAGATGAACTTTGAGGCGAGGATCAATCCTAATTTTCCGTGACAAACAAAAGTAATATCATCTCCGCCTATTATGATCGGCCTCATCGGTAGAATTATCTTCCCGTTTTCTTTGCTGAACTTGAACCCATTCTCTTCGGTGAGACGTTTCTGGTCGATAAGATCTACCAGGTACTTTGTCATCTCTGCAAAAGAGTCTTGAGTAGCTTTGTTGACTGAAGAAGAGAGTTTTCTAAGTCCAGAAAGAGAGTTGGCTGCTGCAAATCTTTTTCCCATACCATTTCCATCAATATGAACTGTTGCAATGTAGTTTGATTCACTCTCAATCTGACCCAAGAAATCGATTTCGTCTGTAAAAGTGAACCTATTTTCTAGTACATCTTTCACCATTGATACCAGTTTATTGTTCGCTTCGAAGACGGAATCAATCTTTTTCTGGGCTACTGAAGAAATGTATTGATCTTCATTTATAAACAGTTCAGCGCTCTCATCTGATCTGGGGCAATCGGCAGTGATTCCGTACTTTCTCAAGGAAATATTCGCATGGAAACGATTCTTATTCCTTCTCAAGTCTTCATGCAGATCTTTCATAGACTGTTTGAATTCGTCAGTATCAAAATCGAAATTGAAGCCGAAAGAAGTTCTAAGCCCAGGAGCCTCTACAAGCAATTCTCTGGAGAACGCTCTCACGAATTCATTGACCTTCTCTTTCTCTCTGAAAGCGATTACTAAGTTTCCGCCACCCAAATAAAGGATTTCGAAGGGCGTTCCGCTTTGCAGCAACAGAGTATCGGGATCCTTTCTCCAGGATTCAAGATCGAAGTCATTTTTCCTAAAAGTGTCCTTCAATGCGTTCTTCAGAGGTTCCTCGAATGCTCTTTCGACGATATAAGATGCGCCAATGTTCTCTTTCAGTTTGTTACTGGAAAAAATGTACTTCTGAATAGAAACGGTATCAACTATCAGAGCAGGTACTTTCAAAGCAAACACCTCCAGCATCAACGAAACAAGTAATCAATATAACTTGCTATGCTCTCGTAATTGTCCCTATTGAGGACGACAAAAGTATCTGTGCTTGATCCGCTTTCAATCTGAAGTTCGTCCTGCAAGTTCCGCGCAGAATTCTTATCCATAAGAGTCACTAGAATCGATCTGCTCTCATCTCCGCCAATTTGCCGGGATCTGTGAATAACCTCAAATCCTTTGCTTTTGCATAGTTTTTTCGATGGTGAAGTAGTCACTGAAATTGCCAGAAGATGATAACCTCTTATCAGAAAAGAGTCAAGTTCAAAATCAGGAAGCCCCGTTCTCTTAGCTTTTAGATTGAATCCGTACTGCAATTTCATCTTCTTAGCATAATCTTCGACTAGTTTATCTATAAATTGCTCGAACCAAAAACCTCCGAGGAACTCTGCTCTCTTTGAGACTCTGCTCTCAAAGTCCTTATTCTTAATATGGTCGTCAGGCAATGCTATATTCCCTTCGCTATCCAAAAGTATTTCAGGTTCAGGTAATGTTTGCATGATTTTCACAAGGTTTTCTGGAAGAGATTCTGCCAGCTCTTTTTGGGAACCATAGGACATATGTTTTCTAAACAGGGAAGGCTTCTTAATAACGTCACCCTTGGAATCATAATAGATATTTCGTATATAATTCTGCTGAAAGTCTAGAATTTCCTTTACACCCTTTTCCTGAATAACCTCTCTTATAACAGCTAGAGACTCTCTAAACCTATCATCTGTTGTTATATCAGGCTTTTTAACAACACTATAGCCATGCAGCGCAAGCAGTTCCTTAATTGTAAGGGTGATATCCGAGAGACTCTCGACTGGTTTGTCATTAAAAAAACTACGGCTGCACTTGAGCATATGATTTCGAGCATCAAGATAAGAAAAAGAAGCGTTCTCGCCGAATTTGTCTTTTACGAAACTGTAGACTTGAACGGCCATCGCTTTTGTTCCTCCAGTGTAGTTGAGATGGACTGAGCTTCTTAAATCATATTCGGAAAAATGGTGTTGAAGTGACTCATATATCTCCTCTCCAGACACTTCTTTGATAGGAACCAACGTGCAAATATTCCTACCTGTTTTCTCCTTGAGAAGATCTCTAACAGATTCCGCTTGATTTCTTGTGCTACTGTGAGAGGAATTAGTGCTAGTGTCAGAGTGAACAAGAAAGATTCTTTCAACGCCAAAATCTTCCATTTCGGAAAAATAATAAGCTACCACGAAATTCGGAAGAGGATTTGTACCGACAGTAAGAATAAGATCCATTTAGACCTCCATCATTGTTTAAGTGAACTTACTACTTCTTCAACCGCCTTTTCCAGTTCATAAGGATTTCTTGCCGTAGTTCGTATCTCCATGTACAGAGTTCCACCCCTGGTGCTGTACCTAGCCTTGATAATCTCCCCGAATTGCTTGCAGACAAACTCATTTCTGTCAAAGAGCTGGCTTGAGCCTCTCACTCCTACCTCCTCGACAAAAGGAATAGCCAGCAGCTTGTTGATAAAAGACTGATTGTCCGATATCTGCTTGTTTGAATGTGCTTCTTTCGAACTCTTCTTCAGTTTTCTGTCTGGAGCTACCGTAGATTCTTTTAGCGATACATCTACGTTCATCTTGTCCAGACTCAACCTGCAGGCTTGAACGAAGACCTCGCCCATTGGGCTTAAGGAAAGCATGTAACCCACTGAATCTTGCTCGCGATCGACTAGAAGTTTTATCTCGGGTGGAAGTGCGCTGAAATTGACCCTGTAATCGTACTCCGCTTCGAGATCTATCTCGTTTATCACGGAGTTCATTTCAAGGGTATCTAAAAGTCCCTTGTTTTCGAGCCAGAGCTCGACATCCAGTGAAATAGGCATCGGTGGAATTTCGATCACGCCGTCAAACGTCTCGAACTTGTAGTAGACCGGTACTTTGACGGCCATGCCGAAAGCCTGCGCAAGAGCAATCTGCGCCTTGAATCCACCGGTCGCATTTATCGCTAAATGATCTATATGATGCTTATAGATCTCCGCGATCTCCTTAACTACATTTCTCAAGCCCTTATTCTGAAATTCCTTGGGTCTTGCGTCGTCCAGATCAGTAACTATCTTGAGAACAACCGTTTTGAAAGAAAGCTCAGGTGATTTTTCGAAGAATATTCTAAGCGCTTCACCTATTCTTCTTCCATTTTCCGTATCTGACGCAAGCAAATAAAGGTATTCCCTTTCGAAAATCAGAGGCCTGTTTATAATTGATGCGATCGAGCATATCTCGGCACCAAAGTCCTTGGTTTTATTGGGATTGGAAAGATTGAGAAGGTAACCGGCAAGTTGTTCACTGGTCAGATTTTTTGAACGGTTAAGACTGGCCCCCACTGTCGTGATGAGTGCATTCATGATTTATCCCCCTAGATTTTCGTTCCGAAGTTGCATCCCCAAAAAAATGATTTATGAATGAAAGACAAAATAATAATTAACTGATTATACCAGCAAGTGCATTATAGACCCAAACTCCATATTTCTCGCTTTTAGATCACCTTTGCCTCTTCAGCCTTATTCAAGCCGATTATCTCCTTTTTATAGTCCAAAGATACGCTTGAGCTGAAGATTATAACTGAATCCTCCTGTTCCTTGATTAATCTTTTCAATCCAGTTTTCAACTTCTGCAGTTCGGCAAATGTCAGCTCACCCTCGAATACAGAGTTCTGTATCCAATTCAAATACCTGCGAAGATACTTCAATACCTTGGCCACTCTCTTTTCATTGACATCGTACACAAGTATTATCCACATATGAAATCCTTTCGAAGAAAAGGAGGCCGATTTCCACGTTCATCGACCTCCCGGATGTGAGAATGCCAAAGACACCTCTTGCTGTTATTTTCTAGAAGAATCAGCTTTTGAGAAAACGCAGTATAGCTATGAAGACTACGGAAGAGCAGCTTTTCGTTTAGGACCAGGAGATCAGGAGAGAGAGACGGACGAGAAGAAAAAGATGCAAGACGCGAAAATCGCATTCCTCTTTTATTTCCTCCTTGATTTTTTCCCTAACACATATGCCACGGCTAGAATAAACGCTACCAAATACCCCATTATTATTTGGAACACAAGATCATTCAATTACACTCCTCCTTTCAAAGAAGTTTCATCTAACATTGGTTCTCGATCACCAGGACGTGGCTAGTCTCTTATTATCGCGCTGGCACTTGTGTATTTTTATCAACCCGTCTGACGATTATTCCGGCGTAGTAGCCGAAGTACAGCTCGGAGATATATGCGTGGAGCCGTACGAAAGATGCACGGTCTGCGGTAATATGGGAGTGGCGCGCGAAGAAGAAAACGAATAATATATATCCGCTTCTATCAAGCACCAAATACACTCTATAATAAGTTGTACGAACAAACGTATCAAGGTCGTGAGCGATTCGACCAGAAAAAGTTGCTAGCACTCAGAAGATTAAGAGAGGTGGACTGTATTGTTGGAAAGTGTGTTGGAGTTTATGACGTCGATAGATCCAAAAACCCTTGCGGAGATGACTTCAGTTGACGAGAGGATGAAAGAACTGGCCGAATACTGCACGCGCGTGTCAGAGGAATACGCAAAAGTGAAGGCGAAGGACGGCACGATAGACGAGGTGCACTTGCTGGACTTTTGCGGCGATTTACGCGAGAAGACTTACGAAATACTCCGCATAATAGCGGTCGATGCGAACGGCATGTATTTAGGACACCATGATTTCACGGATTTCCATCCGCTCAGCGCGATGGCCAGAACGTTTGCGATAGTGAGGTTCGCCGTGAAGAAAGACGCGATGGGAATATATCTGGTGCACAACCACCCTGCCGGAGTCGCCGAGTTCGCTCCCTCTGACATAGAGCTGACAGAGAAGATAGCCGAAGCGGCGAGATACGCGGGAGTCGCAATGATCGACCATCTTATACTGGCAGGCGACGAACATGTCAGCTACGAGGCTATGAAGAATAGAGAGGAAGAGACATCGGATGCGCAGGAACAGCAGCAGGTTTGATCGTGCTTCTCTGTGTTGGAATATTCCTCGGAGCCGCAGCGATGGTGCTACTACCCCTGTTGCCGGTGGCTCTTATCGTGTTAGCGGTGTACATAACAATTAAAACAGCGAGTTCAATAGGAGGAAAGAGATGACGGCGAAATAGTTTTTGGAGGCTCTCAAATACAAAACACTCCCTAGCAAGATGTTCAACCTTATCAAACAATTGATAACCGTGTCTCTCTTCTCGGACGGCTATCGTTTCCTATCTGTCTTTATCGCAGATATCCCTAAACGTCTTGCACTCAATGTGATCGGTAGGCGTGGTAAAATTCCGGTGAGGTGGTATTATGCAAGATCTAGAAAGCGTTATTCAGGTATTGCGCAAAAACCTTCCCGAACTCAAAGATCGTTTTTCCGTTTCGAAGATAGGTATCTTTGGTTCGTTTGCGAAGGGAAATCAGAGCGACGACAGTGACTTAGATATCTACGTAGAGTTTGACAGAGTACCCGGTTTGGAATTCATGGAGCTCACAGAGCACCTTGAACGCATCGTACGAAAGAAGGTTGATATACTAACTCCCTCCGGGTTAAAAAGCATACGAAACGGCCGAATCAGACACGATATCGAGCAGTCAATAAGATATGTCTAAGAGAGAGATCAGTGGGATACTTGAGGATATGATCGATAGCATAAATCGAATCGCGGCCTATGTGAGGAATATGTCGTATGATGAATTCATGGCCGATTTGAAGACACAGGATGCGGTAATCAGAAACATCGAGATAATAGGAGAAGCGGCAAAACAACTTCCAAATGACTTTAAAATTACTCATAGCGACATTCCCTGGAAAGCTATATCCGGTACAAGAGATCGCCTTATTCATGACTACTCAGGTGTCAACTATGATATAGTGTGGGCAGTTATTGTTAATGACTTACCTTCTCTTCTACCGAGGTTTATTGAAATACTTGAGAGTGAAGAAAACTCAAAAGCATAGCTCAACAGAGCGGTGCGCGGCGAAAATGGGGACTGACCGGCTCCTAGGGTCTGTACCCGATTTTCGCAGTAGCGCTTCTCGGGATCTCGCTCTTACCAACGATTTTCGCACTGTTGCTCTTTACCACTCACTACTCACCACACACCACTCACAACCGCTCCTATCATCCCACTATGGTTCTCGCTCAGAAGAGCCGTTCTCCGTCCACCGTCCCAGATCATGGACCCGTCCTTCGTAAGAGCGGTTCCTCGTTCTTGGTTCCTGGGTTTGCTCTCTCCGAGGACTATAGAGATGCCGGATCGGAGTCCAGCATGACGGTAAGGAAGAAAGACTGTCATCCCGTTGTGTACTAAAACGGGATCTCGTTCTAGCGAAAATGGGGACTGACGGGTTCCTGGCGTCTGTACCCGATTTTCGCAGTAGCGCTTCTCGGGATCTCGCCCTTACCAACGATTTTTGCACTGTTGCTCTTTACCACTCACTACTCACCACACACCACTCACAACCGCTCCTATCATCCCACTATGGTTCTCGCTCAACAGGAATCTAGATCCGAGCCCCACCCTCTTGCCATGTTTCCATCCCACTATGGTTCTCGCTCAACCGAAAGTCATCCACAACGGTCAGAAGTGCGTCGTGCGTTTCCATCCCACTATGGTTCTCGCTCAACACGCAGAAAATACCGGAGGGCTACGTTCCGGTATCCGGTTTCCATCCCACTATGGTTCTCGCTCAACACGCGGTTTACCGTGGCTTCATTTTCAGTCACGTTTCCATCCCACATTGGTTCTCGCTCAACTTTCGGTGTATGCGCGTAATCATGCCATTGCCTTTGGTTTCCATCCCACATTGGTTCTCGCTCAACAAGATCGGTGACTACTCCCCGGAAATTCGACCCGTTTCCATCCCACATTGGTTCTCGCTCAACCTTGTGCATTTATCTCTCTCTCACAGAAAGTGTCTGGTTTCCATCCCACTATGGTTCTCGCTCAACCATGTCGTAAATGTTTTAAGTCCCTGTGTAAAAAGTTTCCATCCCACTATGGTTCTCGCTCAACTAATCCAGAATGAAACCTTAAAAATGGTAGTTGGCTCGTTTCCATCCCACTATGGTTCTCGCTCAACGCGTTGAATGTAGTTGGTCAAAATCTTTCTGGTTGTTTCCATCCCACTATGGTTCTCGCTCAACACTCCACAAGTGGAGTCTCTTTTTTTCTTCCCTAATGTTTCCATCCCACTATGGTTCTCGCTCAACCGGGTCAACCTTCGCCGCCAAGCTCCTCAAGGGTGCGAGTTTCCATCCCACTATGGTTCTCGCTCAACTAGTGTACGCAGAGTGCACCTCGGATGGAGACACGCGTGTTTCCATCCCACTATGGTTCTCGCTCAACCAGAATACGTCGAGGATTGCGTTGGCCATTACCGTATGTTTCCATCCCACTATGGTTCTCGCTCAACTTTGAGTCCTACGATCTCAGAATCATAGTATGTAACTAGTTTCCATCCCACTATGGTTCTCGCTCAACTCTAAGCGATGTTATAATCTCATAGGTATAAATGTTTCCATCCCACTATGGTTCTCGCTCAACTCAATGAAGGCAAGCGATGTATCTATCAAAATCTCGTTTCCATCCCACTATGGTTCTCGCTCAACTAAAATTGGTATACTTAAGCTTAGAATCAATTCTAAGGTTTCCATCCCACTATGGTTCTCGCTCAACATGAAGGCCAACGCGCAATATGTTTTGGGCTTCAAGGTTTCCATCCCACTATGGTTCTCGCTCAACCTGGCAAGAGAAACAGTGTTCAGAAATATCAAGTTAAAGTTTCCATCCCACTATGGTTCTCGCTCAACCAAAGACCAGAACATAGACAAAAGACAAGGGAGGTTTCCATCCCACTATGGTTCTCGCTCAACAAACTGGATGCGCTACACATGAATGGGGACGACGACGTTTCCATCCCACTATGGTTCTCGCTCAACTGATGATGTCAATAAACAACCATCAACTTCTAATCACGTTTCCATCCCACTATGGTTCTCGCTCAACAAAAAAGAAATAGCGCGCAAGAATGGCATAGGACTACGTTTCCATCCCACTATGGTTCTCGCTCAACGATTCTTGATGCTAGGAGGCAGTAATGCCTCCCTGCAGTTTCCATCCCACTATGGTTCTCGCTCAACAAAAAATATCGGAGTCAATTATCAGAAGGTGGTATGTTTCCATCCCACTATGGTTCTCGCTCAACGTGAACCAACCGAACCGAAAACGGTTCGGATATGTCCGTTTCCATCCCACTATGGTTCTCGCTCAACGAGATGTGAACGGAAACGTTTTGAAGTCTGAAAGTTTCCATCCCACTATGGTTCTCGCTCAACTGATGAAGGGGCTTCGGCCCCTTCGTTCTTTGAACGTTTCCATCCCACTATGGTTCTCGCTCAACAAAATCAGAGAGACAGTACCCGTCAGTAGTAGCACACGTTTCCATCCCACTATGGTTCTCGCTCAACATACGATTTTTCATGTTATTTTTCGTCTTCACACTGTGTTTCCATCCCACTATGGTTCTCGCTCAACTCGAGAGATGGTGGGAAGGCTTAAAACCCGTCTTTCGTTTCCATCCCACTATGGTTCTCGCTCAACGTATACATTGTCTCTTCACTGGTGGCCAGCAGGATGCCGTTTCCATCCCACTATGGTTCTCGCTCAACATGAAGCTTGCGTACGGAATCACAAAGAAAACATAGTTTCCATCCCACTATGGTTCTCGCTCAACCCGCATCAGCAGCCGCACTTGTTCGTTGCCGAAGTTTCCATCCCACTATGGTTCTCGCTCAACGTTAAGGAATCGGGTGGGTATCGCCTGGGATTAGAGTTTCCATCCCACTATGGTTCTCGCTCAACCAAGTCTTGGCAGGAGTATGACGTGACCGAGGTAGTCCGTTTCCATCCCACTATGGTTCTCGCTCAACATACGCCGAAGCCTCCACGCACTCTCTAAATCAATTGTTTCCATCCCACTATGGTTCTCGCTCAACTCGTAGTCCAGACCGCGAGTTACTTCATCATGGCCGTTTCCATCCCACTATGGTTCTCGCTCAACCACAAATCAGATAAGAGATTCAAAATAGTGGCTTGCGTTTCCATCCCACTATGGTTCTCGCTCAACAGAAACGTCGCGGTAGTTCAGAACGTCGTCTCCAGTTTCCATCCCACTATGGTTCTCGCTCAACGTGAGTGGAAAATGAAGATGATTGGTTTAGCTTCCGAGTTTCCATCCCACTATGGTTCTCGCTCAACCAATATTTTCAGGTAGAAGATCCACCCTTCCCCCATACGTTTCCATCCCACTATGGTTCTCGCTCAACTGGCAAGAAGCTCGAAGTTTTGATATAATTTCATGTTTCCATCCCACTATGGTTCTCGCTCAACGGCTTTTTACCGAAGCCCTATTAAAGAATACTTCTAGTTTCCATCCCACTATGGTTCTCGCTCAACAGCCTTTATTACAAAAAATTATACAGGATTACAGAGGGCAAAGTCAAATCTTCTTGCGAAAATATCACGAGAAGACGAGAGCGAAAAACACGAGAGAAAGAACGTCGAGAGTTCGCTCCGCTCACGAGAGGGCGAGAATTCTCACAAGTCTTTTTCTCTCCTCTTCTTGCGAAAATCGGGTACAGACCATAGGAACCGGTCAGTCCCCATTTTCGCCTGCCCTTACGAAGTACGGCTCTTTTGCGAAAATCGGGTACAGACCACAGGAACCGGTCAGTCCCCATTTTCGCCGCCGCGGTTTTCTGAAAGTCGGTTGACCTTCCGTAAGTCGTGTTTCTGTAAACTGTATAAGAGTTATTCAAAATAAGTCTAAAAGATAGAACAGGAAGGAGAAAGCGGCGAAGATGGTATACAATCGATCCGACGAGGTGAAATTACGTTGATGTTAATGCGTATCTGCGTTATTCACGGGGGATGATAACCGAAATCGCTAATTCTGATCAAATTACTCGAATAAACGAAGTTAACCCCTTTCGAAGAAACGAAAAGCGATGCGACAATAAGCATAGCGTACGAAGCTCTGAGATCGTTTTTTTGAGAATACTTGCGAGAGAGGGTCAAACATTAAGTCGGGTGAGTGAAATATGAAAAAAACCAGGTTATAAGCAAAGCATGAATAAGGGTTATGTTAAGGTGTTAACGGTTTTTCCGTTCTTGCTACAACCGTACTTAAGAGCATACCGCCACCCCGTTCAAGTGGGGACTAGTTTCAGAGCGGAAGAGCGAGAAGAGTAGAGAGGAAGAGAGTGTGGAAGAGAGAGAAAAGAGGGCGAGACTGAAGAGATGAGATCCCGGGAGCATTACGAGATGACACGCGAAAAATGGGACAGACGCTAGAAGCCCGTCAGTCCCCATTTTCGCCTTTCTCTGTAAGTCTCACAAGCGGCAGATAGTAGGTCGTATGAGAGCACTACGTGATGACACGGGATGACAGGATGGGAGATCGGCATAACAGCGATAAGACAAGTTGTATCGATTACGAGATTACCACCACATGTGAAGAGCTTTGTATTTTTCATCAGCCATAAGGCTTCTTATCAGCTTATAGCATTCCGTGAGAAGCAGTGTGTTGTATGACACCTTTCTTTTGAGGGTAGGGTGAAATACTGTCTCTTCCATGAAGTCGTCGAAGTTTTGTACGTATTTTTTCATCCCTTCGGTTGTGAGAAGTGTCGAGTTCAGATCTTGATCAAAATCGTTTTCAGCGATCATGTTTTTATTGAGAAGCGATACGATCAATCTGTCGATTATAACCGGCTTGAATACCTCGCTTATATCGAGTGATAATGAGAATCGCATTTCGCAGGGTTCGTGAAGGTAACTTACGGTAGGGTCCAGCTGGGTCTGGTAGATTTTGTTTAGTGTTCTTGTGTATAGAAGGGTGTTTCCAAACGAGATCATACAGTTGAGGATTCCGAGGGGAGGTTGTTTGACTCTGGTGATGAATTCCTGACCTGTAAGTTGTGCGAGCAGTGGATAGTAGTTCTGTCTGAAGGCTCCTTCGACTGCCATTACTCCATTTATAGTCGTTGCATCGGAGAGACGTCTGCGAATTTCTATTAGCCCTTCTATTCTCTCTTTGTATCCATTGATTTTTTGCGACTGTCTTTGCAGTATTCGAAGCATATTGTGCATGGCACCGTCTATGAATTCACGGGCTATTTGCAGGCGATTAACAGGGTCGAGAAGGGTTTTCACCTGTTCGGTAAGCAATTTTCCGGAGACTTTTTGTCTTCTCGGGACAAAGCTGCCTCCATACCAGCCATTGTGATTGAATACATGAAGAGCGATTTCCTTTTGTGATAGAAACGATAGAGCCCGGGTGTTGAGGTCCAGTTCGCCGAAGGAAGAAATGGATTCGATTTTCTCCACGGGTATGAACTTCTTCTTTCCCTCTCTTTCGAGAACCAGGGTGTTATCCTGCCTGCCGAGTTTGCCGCTGGCGAAGAGATAGTAATTTTTCTTCATGTATGCCTCCTACGAGAAACAGAGATCGAAGTAAGAACACCCCTTGCAACCGCTCTTGAAGAGCGGCGCAGGGGCGTTGTTCATATTGAAGATCGAGGTTATTTCGGCGATGTCTTTCACTATAAGCTCTTCGTCGTCAGGAAGAAGGGAAAATACAATCGTTTTCTTTGCCCTGGGGTATGTGAGACGGGCTGTGTAGTCTGTGAGTCCAAGTTTGTGCTTGAGGTAGTAGAGGTAGTACTTGACCTGAAAGATGTGGCCCTCTTTTACTTCTCTGCTGTATTTGATCTCGACTATTTCTCTGGTCGGCCTGAGGATGTCCAGGGAGATTTCGTCGATTATTATGTCTTTATCTTCGCCCTGGCTGTATTGTTCGTGCAGAAGTTTGCCGAGCTGGACAGTCTCCGAAGTCGATTCCATGGAGATGTTATGAAGGAAGAACCAGAGTTGAGTCTTGCAGTGGTGTAGATAGTTGACCGCGTTTCCGCCGATCCTCGGCTGTCTGTCGATAAGTTCCACTACCAGTTTTCCTCGATTATGTTGTTGTCTTCAATAGGGCCGATATACCCTAGGATTGAGTCGTAATTCACCGGGGCGTACAGGAGACGTTTTTCATCTTTTTCGATTTTTCCGAGTACATCCCTCAAGGGAACTTTGACCATTTTTCCGATTTTTTCGATCACGTTCATTTTCGAGTCTTTGTACTCTTGAGGAATTACCTGAAGGGTTTTATAGGGCATCCGGCGTACAAGATCATCTGCCAGTCTTTCTTCTATCGTCATTGAGTAGATCCCGAAGTTTATGTCTCTAAGAAACTGCCAGGCGGCCTTTCCGGCTTCTATTTCGCTGTCTATAGTTTCAGGTTCATCCAGCGATTTCTCCATCATTCTTTGGAGATCCAGCCCGCCCGGCACGGGATTGTTTTCTAGAAGTTCAAGCGCCTTGTTGACGATACGCGGGGGATAGATAGAAGCGGAGTTCTCTTCCTGTGGATAAACAAAGACCTTACCGTCGGGATTCGTTCCCTGCCTGTTGATCCTGCCGAACCGCTGCGCCAGCGAATCGATCGGGGCAGCCTCGGTTACCAGTACATCGTAGTCTATATCCAGGCTGATCTCGATAGTCTGGGTGGCGACTATGATCTTCGGCCTGTTATTGGAGGTTATACGTGAGAGTATTTTGCCTCTATCTTCGAGATTGAAACGCCCGTGGTACAACACAATATCTTTTGAATCGACCTTTTGTGAGAGTGTCTGATAAGTCTTTACGGCGGCTCCGACGGTATTGCAGCAATGGACAACGCTTTTTCCTTTCCGGTAATTATCCAGTGTTATAGTAGAGGGATCAACGTTTTCTAGGAGTTTCACGGTGACTCTTTTGAGGTTTTCGCCCTCTTCGTCACGTATGACTTTGGGATCGTTCATGACCGCCTCGAGTTTTTCTATCATGTAAGAGGGAAGCGTTGCGCTCATGACGCAAACAGGGATCCCATATCTTTTGAGCGACTCTACGGCCTTCAGGAGTATTCCGAAAGTATAAGGCTGACTCGCGTGTATTTCGTCGAAGATTATCGCTGACTGCGCCAGATTTACGGTCTTGGGCTCCCATCTTCCCCAGTTGAGCGACATCAGTAGGAGTTGATCGAGCGTCGCGACGGTCACCGGGTTCTCGAAGGCCTTCATCCAGAAGATTTTTTCGCTCGTTTCCTCGGAGATACCTTCGTTCGAATATAAGTAATAGGCAAGGTTTCCGTGTACAAGGGCGGAGTCATCTGTCAGTTCGTCTTTGTATCTTTCGTACATAGCCTCGACGGTGGTCACTGTCGGCAGAAAGACGGAGAGCTTTCTTCTACCCGTCGATTTCGCCCAGTTCAGCGCGGCAAGTGTTTTGCCCCTGCCTGTTGGCGCGATGATTATTGTGTCGCCGTCCGAAGCGGCCTCTTTCTGAAAGGGTCTGAGGTTTTTCGCATCGATCTCCGGGAAGTCGTCGAAAGATTCTTTGTGGCCGGAAGCGGTCCAGTCAGCCAGATTAAGCACTCCCTGTATGTAAGCGTAAACCTCACGATCGCCCGCATCGTTGAAGAATCTGTTGTTGAGATATCTCATCAATTGAGAGGGATCGGGGACTTTCAACTCGATATCCGGCAACGCAACTTCGTAGACGCTTTCCACAAACGATCTGATCTCTCCGTATTCCCGTGCAAGTTCGGGGTTTGGCACTGTTGACTGTTTCAAGTATTTACACGAGGTGAAGGAGTCTTTCGATCTGGATCCGTGGTGACCGAGTACGGCCTGAACTATGTAGGGCTTCAACGGTGTTTCTTTCAGGGATGCTAGCGCTATCTGTGCAGACGCAAGCGCGTGCGAAATTCTTTTCTCTTCAAAGGAAAAGCCTTCACAACCCTTTCCCAGATCGTGAAAGGCGCAGGCGATTAGCACGGCATCTTTGATCTCTCTGACGGAGAACGGCGAGCCGGAGATTTTCGCTCCGACCTTCCACAGGTAGTCCGCTGCATGGAGCAATACTTCTCTGGTGTGATCTACCAGACTTACATCAGGTTTTGCAAGCGACAATTATTTCACCTCCAGATCGGGAAGTTAAGACCGTTTACTGATAGGAGTTCGCCGGTATAATCGACCCGGGCGTTTACAAAAGTGAATGGGGCCCTGTTTGACGGACGTCTGAGGCCGGGGTTCTTCGAATCTCTCTCGAAACTGGAGCTAAGCCAGTAAGTTTTGAAAGCCTTGATTTCTCCGGAATGGATATCGCAGTTGTGGATTTTTCCGGTTAGATCTCCTTTCAAAACGGTATCGGAAACGATTCCGCCTTTTATAGGTTGAGCATCTACCATTTCATATCCTATGGAAGTTATGAATTCATCGTCTCTCCCGAGGCTCAGTGGATATACGGGGTTTTGAAGGGCTTTCTCGATTTCTATCAGTTTGTCTTCGGGTCCACAGACGATTATTTTGAACGATGGTTTGTAGATAACTTCCCTGGTTACTACGGCTTTGCCTATCTCCCTGCCGCCGCCTTTGATCTTTCTGATGGCCCACTGGTCTTTCGCCATTCCACAGTTGTCTCCGACAATCACGCCATAAAAGAGTTCGCGGCAGTATTCTTGAGCCTTCATATATTCCTTTCCCAGCGCGGCTCCTATCACTCCCGTGATGGTTGTGGGAGGGGGAAAGGGAAGCGAGTCCTGGTAGTTCATGGAGTTCGGGTTTCTGAAGGAAGCCGAGAGAGCTTCGAGGGTCACTCGCAGGACTTTCACGTTTTCACCTCCATAGAGAAAAGCCCCTCGATGAGGGGCTTCTATTCAAAGTTTAAAGAGGGTTTCCTTGACTCTGGCGAAGGCTTCGGCTATGGGCAGTATCTGAATATCATCTTTGGTTATAGCTTCGATCTCGCTGGAATCTATAACGCCGGTCGTGCCGATTATGACTTGCGTTGTCACCGTCGAATAATTGCTGAGGCTATCCAGGAGTTTTGCGGCGTCTACTTTTCCCTTCGTATCGCAACTGACGGCCTCAAGGAGGAAGGGGAGTTTGACCGTCTGAAAGGAGAAGACGATGAATTTTGGAGAGATATCCGAGAGGATGTTGGTCTGCTTTCCGCCGGTCCAGAGAGTCATGAGAGAATCGAGGAAGATGGAGAGTCTTCTGTTGCGTTCAACGACTGGTATTTCCGTGGCTTTGTCTTTGATCTCTGAGGAGTCGAATTTACCGACTCTGTCGAGTTCTATAAGACCTCCGCCTCTCATGAAAGTGGAGTATATTTCGGTTTCAACCATATTTCCGCCCTTGTCGCTGGCCTTTCTAGTTTTGGTCAGTAGATCGCGGTCACCGCGGTATGGAAAGAGAGACACGAGCGGGGCGATTCTGACAGGCGATGTTCTTTTGCGATTGTCTCCGGTAACGGCTATCATGTAGCCGAAGAGATCATCGTCGATGTAGCTGGCCGGATCTCCAAGCGTGGTTTCGACTTCTCCGTCGACCGGTGTTGAGAGGGCTTCTCCGACTTCTTCGAATCTCTCTCTAATCCCGTGACGTTGGCACTGACCGGAGATGTAGTTCAGCGCGCTGCCGTCGGGGGTGATAATTTTCTTGGCCGTTTGAATGTTTCCTTCTGTGAAGCCCGCGTTGGGGTTGCCCATAGAGATTTTGGAGAGCGAACCCCAGGTCAGGCACTTAACCTGCAACTTTTTCACCTCCATTTTTCGAGGATGCATATTTTCTAGCAAGGTACTTGTTAACCGCGAAGATCACCAGAAGAGCTTTAGGTTTTTTCCAGCTGTCCTCGCTCAGGATTCTTATGAACTCTTCGGGAACGGTGATCTTCCAGTCTTCCTTCGCGTACTTGAATTCCAGATCCGAAAGCGTCAGTAGAAGGTCTTCGAGAGACCGGCTGTTGCGTAGAGAGTAGAGGTCTCCGAAGCTGTCGGCTTCGAAAACGGCGTTGCCGACGATCTCTCCGGCCTTCTTGCAGAGATCTATCGTTTCCTGATCCAAGCCGTTCACTCCTTTCACGGTATTTGTCGCGACGATCATTTCATACAAGTATCTAATTGATCTCTCCAGTTCGAATATCATGAACTGGAGCCTCTCTTCGATCGGTTTGAAGGTCAGTATCATTCTGGCCATCTCTTCACGCCTGGAAGTGTCTACGAGCGGTTGTTTTATCACGACGAAGGAATCCATGAAGGCCGAGAAATCGCCTCCGAGAGATTCGCCGGTTTTCAGGAGCTCCATGAGTTCATCGACACTTTCGAAGGAGTTGAAGCTCAGAAAAGTGTTCGTGTTTCCGTTGTTTGAGACCTGCATTGTCCTGTAAGTCGCCCGGGGGATGAACCGGGTCTTTTCGAACAGCGTGTGGAGCACGAGGATAAGAGATTCGAAGGGTTTTACCGGAAAGAATTTGGCCCTGACTTTCATGTTGCTCCAGCCGCCGGCTTCGGAAATATCCTTCATCCATCTGTAGGTTTTGTCAGTCTCTTCGAGATCCTTTCCCTGGGGGAACAGGTAGGTTATGACGTACTCCTGACCTTCTCTGTATGATGTGTAGAACAGCGCCAGTCCGGACATGATTCCCAGGAACAGGCAGTCGAGACAGATCTCGCCGCTTCCCGAACCGTGGCTGAAAAAACTCTGGAAATTTTCAACCTTCACGGCCAGTGGATCGGCGAGAAGGGAGAGTTTCTCGAGAGTTGAGACGCGTGAATTGCAGAAGCTGCAGACTTTGCTGCCGGGTTTCTTATCTTGCAGGAATTTGTCGAGTTTTTCGATCTGGTTGTACTGTTTCAAGAACGGTCTGACGCTTGGGGCCCAGGGCTTTCCATTTTTGTTGAGGAGTTCGGGCAGGGCTCTGGAGAGTATTTCCTTCTTTGTGCTGGAGGTTTCGAAGGTATCGCCCCTGATCAGAGCATCAGGGGCGAACTTACGTATGGCTATGGCTCCGGCCTGTTGCCAGAAGTTCCGGGTGAGGATTTTCATGATTTCACCTCTGTGGTTAATCGTTGTCTTCGCAGTTGCTGCATACGTTTCTCCCGTTCTGAATGAAGCAACCGCCGCAATCGCAGAAGGCTCCCTTGCACCAGCAGGTAGCACACGGATCGCCTTGAAAGTCGCAATCGTAGTCTTCATCGAATGCTAGTTCTTCATCGTCGAAATCGAATTCGGGCAAATTATCACCTCCTTCCTTCTGATTTCTCTTGACTAAAGCGAGGATTCAGAATGTGTAATTCTGAGATTTTAGACCGTTGGTGATGAAGTCGTTGAGATTCTCAACGGAGTCAAGAAGTATTTCCCAGGAGCTGATCATATTTTCTGTCAGATCGACTATTCTGCTCACGCTGTTAATGGTCTCGATTACGCAGTAGACTTCTTTGAATGTCCTGAATGTTCTGCTGGCCTGTTCGATTACTTTGGTGGTCTCTTCGATCGTGACCAGGAAGGTATCGACTTCCTCGGCCAGCATCTCGGTGAATTCTCTCGGCTCTTCGATCAACTCTTTGAGCATAATCAGTATTCCGATACGCTTGTCTATGAATGAGATCTGTGCAGTCAGACTGTCTCTTTTTATTTCATAGACTTTTGGCTTCGTTTCATCGAGTTCCTTAAGTTCACCGGTGAGCTTTTCCTTTTCAAGTCTTTCAGCCGTTATTAGGCTTTCCACAGAGTCAACGATTCTTTCCAGATCTCTGAAGCTTGCCCTAAAGTTTTTCTCGATTTTCGGACGCATGCGGGACAGGCTTTTGAAGTCCTCGTAGATGCTGTCCATAAGCTCGACCTGTTTTTCCAGAAGTTCCGAAGTTTGCTCAGTTGAGTTCAGCTGATCGGTGTAACCTTTCAGCGCGATGACTTTATCCAGTGCGCTGTCGATGAAGTTGTACACATCGGTTATGTCTTTGTACATTATCCGATCAACCGTTTCCTCGACTCTTTCACCTATCTCGCCGATCTGGAGACCGCCAGCGACAAGAGAGACAGACATGAAAACTACCAGTGCAAGAAACAGGGCCTTTTTCACCCGATCACCTCCATGTGCAAGTTGTCTATTGTCTTTCTTGAGAATCCGGGGATAGTAGATGGAAAGGTGTTTCTAGATTCAAAACTGTTATAACCTGTGTTTCCTGATAATCCGAGGGTGAAGCGACTCTGGTGATCTGCTCTTTGAACTCTTTCATTCTCACAAACACATCATTCCAGGATTTCTGATCTTCCGGGGCGATATCTGTCTTCTTCTCACAGGCTGTCACAAGAAGCACAGCGAAGACAATCAAAACAAACAGGATGCAGGTAATCACTTTCCTCAAGCCTCCACCTCCTCTGTCACCACTGATATAGATACACTTTCTTGAACCGCAACGATTCAATTCATCTCAACCCGCGATCCATCGAGCTTCACCAGCTTTTCGACGTCGATCCTGATATTCAATCTTTCCAGTAGTTGCCTTATGAAACCGAGAAGACTTTCAGCTTCTTTCAGAGGGTCTCCGTCGATCCCGCAATTTATGAATAGCACTGTGAGGCAAAAGCCTCCATTAGTCCATCTGCCAATCTGTAGTTTTGTTTCAATTTCGAATTTTCCTCTGTCGAGAGCTTCCCAAAGCCTTTCTTTGAGGTAATTTACGGCAACTTCTGACGCCTTGCCTTTGAAATAATATGAGAGCTCCAGAACGATCACTCCTTCGGGGACCTGCGTAAGGCCTTCAAGTGATATAAGTACACTTTAAATGTCTCTAGAGATTTCTAGAAGAGATAAAGCTGATTGGATGAGGGTTCTGAATTAATCAGCAAGGCTAAAAACACTGTCTCGTAGCTCTTAATTCCCACTCCTGGATATGAGAGGATTTCTCTGAATCTCGTTACTTTTGTCAATGATTCGATGACTCTGCTTGAAATGGCCCGGGTGAGCCCAAGTTTCTGGAGAGCGGAGATATCCAGAGAATAAAGTCTTGACAGCATACGCTTCTCAGTCTCAGAAGGCAGTTTGTCAAGGCAGATATAGACTTCGGATGGAACATCTCTCAAGGCCTCTTCGGTTATGGAAAGGGAGATTTTTGGATTGACGCCACCTTTTCCTGCTCCGGCAAGCGGCAGGGCGATTCTTTCTATGCTTTCCGAGAGGATGATTTTTGAAAGCTTTTCGATTGCCTTTCTTATCCACTCTGGCTTCGACGGTCTTTTCCAATCTTCCTTCACAAACAGACTCACTATATCAGGGGTCCCACTCGAGCCACGGTAAAGCCAGGCATCACCTGCCCCGGGAAGATCGCTCTCGCATCTTTTCTGATAATCGTCGAAGTATTCCGGGTATCGCAGTCTGAATTCAAGGGCCAGACCAGCACCCATGACACCCCTGGTGTTCACAGTGTTTACGATTGTCCTTATACCTTCCTCTTCAAGCGCTGCGAATACGCTTTTCTGATAGATATTCACTGCTTACTCCTCGTTACACGTAGAAGTACAGATTCCAGGCATTGTCGTAGAGTTGTTTGATCGATAGATCTCTGATCCGGGATCGCCCTGGAGCGAGAAAAACGCTTTCGATCCACTTCGAATCAATTATATCAGTATGTACAAGAATTTCGGCTCCCAGTCTCTGTTTCAGGTCATGATTCGCATAGAAATTCTTTACTGTGATGATCTCCCTTACCCCAAAGGTCACCAGTGCCTTCGCCGTAAGATCCATTATTATTGCCTCTCTACATGCCGCTATTCTATCGGAGACTTTGCAGGTATAGTCTGTCACAAGATCGCTCAGTAATCTCAAGATGACGAAATCGACACCACTCTGCTGGTAACGATAAGTCATAGCGTTCCTCGTATTAAGGAAGAGCGGGACATAGTTGTGGAGTGATTTTTCCCTGCGAAGAGCCTGCACTTCTCTATCCGAGCAGTCAATATAGTCGAGTTTTCGGGCCTCTACCACGTTCTTTGTCATAATACCGTGCCTCAGAATAGACCTCAGGTTTTTTACCGGCGCAAGATAATAAAGGTACTTGACTCCGTGCTCGAGAAGAGGGTTCTCAACAGTCACCATATTCACCACCTCCAGAGTTATAGATACACTTTCCACACCTGGAGACGATAAACGGCTGACCATAAGCCTTATATAAGTCAGAGACTCCATTTTTTTGCAGGAAAGCGTGGCCCGCCCCACCAACGCACTCATAATCTTCACAATCTCTATAAACCCTTCAGGCAATTGAACTTGAACATTTTCTTTGTTTATGTCATTTCGGGCGCGAGATGATAATATTGTTATTATTTCGGATATTCGAGGTGAAGTATGGATAGAGAGACTGTAAGACTGACACTTCTGGCCGAAGCGCTGGAGTTGAACTGGAAAGGCCGTGTTGGATATTCTGCGCTTGATGAACTGGACGCTTTTTTCAATAGAGAGAAAGCAGTTGGATTTGCCGAAGCTTTGAAGCGCGAGTTTTTGCTGGATCAGCCTTTGGAAGGGATAATGGAGAATGGTTTCTTCAGAGGTTATTTTGCGGGGCTCATGCTCTCGAGTGACAGCCTTTCTCATGAGAAGAAAGAAGAGATGGCGAGAATTCTTATGGAGAGGCTTCTCGCTGATTTGAAGAAAGCAGATGATGCGTTGCCGGGAATGGATAAGTTTTTTGACTCTGCGGAGCGTTTCGAGAAGCTTTTCTTTCCGTTTTATAAGGATATTCATCGCGAGCGGGCGAAGATGGATTTTAGAGATAACTTACTGATGTACTGGTGTTTCAAGAATAGCGAATATTATATCCCTCTAATCCTCTGGGGCAATGAACTGGCCTCGTTTCTTTGTGAGATCGTAGATAAGGAGAGGTTTGAAGGTGAGTGGAGAGAGAAACTGAGAGTGATTTTGCCTCCGGTTCTGGCTTCTCATTCAATAGTCGAATTTGCTGGCTATAATGTGGATATAAATCTTCCGAAGGTCGAGAGCATTGCAAGTTCGCTATTCCCAATGCTGGTGCTTATGGGCAATGAGAAGTTGACCCCGCAACAGCTATCGGAGTTCATAAGGAGCATTGCCCATTTTACAACGATCGATGTTTTGCTTGTTCCGGCGGCAATGGCTGCCGGAGGAAGTGACGAAGATAAGGCGAAGAGTGTTGAGATAATCAACAGGATCTACACTTTGCTGGACGATTCGATGCTTGGTTTAGTATTAAGTCTTTCCAGTGGTATGGCTAGAAATGGCTTTCTGTACGAGCTCGTGATGTCTAACGATTTCGCTAATCTCTTTGACAGGCTGAAGATTCTCCTGGGAAGTCTCAGGAAGGAAAATGCATCGAGCGCTCTTGCAGCTATTGCGAGCGCTCTTGTTGAGAAGGAGGAGTCTAGAGATAGCGCTGAAGAGTTCATAGAGTATCTCATGACGCTCGAATCTTCCGCGGGAGTCGAGGTTTCCGGAATTCTGCTCAGTAAAAAGTACGGTTTTGAGCATGAAGAGTTCTTCAAGAAGGGTGTGAACAGCAATATATACGAAGAATTCGATTATTCGTTCTTTCAAAAAATTGCGCGTAATTCTATTAGCTCTCTCGATGAGCTCTACGAGGAGATTATACTGGGTTATGAGAATAGATACAGGCCGGAATATATTATTGCCAGTGTTGAAGCGATGCTGGAGCCTTCCTTTCTTTCATGCGAAGATAATGAGGTCGAATACTCGAGAGCACCGATGTATACGCTTATAAACTCTGTGATGGAGTTCGGCGATGTCGAGGAGGCTTTCAACGCTATCGTGGCTTATTGTAAGAAGTATCCCTACAATTTCGAATTTGTAAATGCCCTGATGTATATACCTACATTAGAGGTCGATAATGTGAGCAACATTTTGCTCGATGCCGGGGAAAGGGCTTTTGGGATTATATCTAGCATCGTTGTTGACGAAGACGAGGATATATATCTCAAGGAGGGTGAAGAGAGCCCGTCCAATAAGGAGTTGGTGACTGTTATCAGCAACTATGTGGACGAAATGGTCACGAAAAAGGATTATAGAAAGGCGCTGAAGGTTGCAGATACCGCTCTTCCACTTTTCGGTATAGGAGACTCAAGTTCGCTTCTCGCGAATTCTCTGGTCGCTCACTGGAGGCTTAAGGATTATAAGAAGCTGCCTGAATTGTTCGAAGAGGTAGATGACGAAAGCGAGCCGAAAGCCCTGATGGTTATGGCGCTGATGAATTATGTCAATAAAGAGATAGACGATGCGGAAAGAATTATTCTGGGTATCCTGGAGCAGCTTCCCCATTTCATCCGGTTTCTGCTCGGGAATGAAGAGCCGAGCCATGAAGACTTCGATAAAGCTGAAGAGGGCGATTTTCAACACCAGAGAAAGATCGACGCCCTGCTTCTCGCTGAAGATTTCAGAGAGGACTGGTTTAAGCTCAAGGGCGCCAAGGAATGGCTGAAGAAAGTCCAGCGGGTCTTTGATGAAGTCAGCACGGAGTGGTGAGAGCCGTTGTGGGTTGTGCGTTGTTGGTAAGAGCCGAGAAAGAGTATCGAGGGCTCGCTTCGCTCACGAGAAGACGAGAGCGAAAATAGGGACTGACGGGCTCCTGACGTCTGTCCCCGTTTTTCGCGTCTCTCTTCTCTCTCTCCTCTCTCTCTTTCCAAGGACGTTTCCTGAATAAATGGAGTCTGTCCCTATTATTCCGCGTCTCTCTCCTCTCTCTCTTTCCAAGGACGTTTCCTGAATAAATGGAGTCTGTCCCTATTATTCTCTCAAGGACGTTTCCTGAATAAATGGAGTCTGTCCCTATTATTATTATTTCTCTCTCTCCTCTCTCCTTCTCTCTCTTCTCTCTCTTTCTCTCTCCTCTTCCCGCTCTTTCGAAGGACGGCTCGGTTTTACTGGACTCTGCGGGCCTTTTGATCTATAATGATATTACTTCATCAGCGGCGCCGGAGATGTCTCAATTGGACAAAATAAAACGCACACAGATACTCTCTGTATTTGAAGGCTCGATATACAACGGGTTCTTTCTGATAACCCAGGGTTTTTTGGGCACCGGCCTCGCGCTGGAGTTCGGCGCTTCCGAGCCGGTGATAGCGCTTCTGGGAGTGCTCCCGACGATTTCACAGTTCGTCCAGCTTCTCGCCCCGGCCATGATGCGGCTCATAGGGAACAGGAAAAGGGCGATGATGATTTTCGCCACCATTAGCAGGCTTTCGACGGCCTTCATTCCCGTGACTCTGGCCGTTGGAATGAACCGGCAGTCGATCCTGCTGATGATTATGGCCTTCTTCTCTATGGCGGCTAGCCTTACGGGTAATTTCTGGGTCTCGCTCATGAAGGATGTTGCCCCGAGGGAGAAGGCCGCGAAGTTTTTCAGCTCGAGGAACATCATCTTCACGATCACGAACATGCTCATAACTCTCTTTTATTCCTTCGTGCTGGACGCCGTTCCCGGAACGCGCGGCTTTTTCATTATCTCCGTGCTGGGGACGATCAGCGCGCTGTTTAGCCTTGTACTGCTGGGCTTCCATTACGATCCCCCGCGGAGATCACCTACGGCAGGGGGCTTTTCAGGGCCGTCACGAAGGACAGGAAGTTCATGCCTTATCTGGTCTTCTACGCCTTCTGGAGCTTTTCGATAGCGATTACCTCGCCGTTTTTCTCGTATCACGAGCTGGTCAACATGAAGCTGGGATACTCGTTCTTGAGCATTCTCAACGTTTTCAGCTCGCTCCTGACGATGGTCTTCTATTTCATATGGGGAAAGATAGCCGACAGGATAGGGAGCCAGGCAGTGCTCGAGTTCGGTGTGTTCGGCGCTTTCATAAAGATTATCCTCTGGGTCTTCATGAACGAGCAGACGGTCTATCTTCTCTACGTGGACACTCTGATCGGCACGATATCCTGGAGCGCCATAAATCTCTGTCTCTTCACTACGATGCTCGATCTCCTCGACGGGGTGAATACCGAGTCGTACTACGCCCTGCTCTCCTTCGCCAACGGCGGGGCGGCGCTGGTAGGCTCTCTCGCAGGGGGGTTTCTGGCCTCCTATTTGAACAGGTTCGGCTGGGAGATCCTGGGGATGAGGTTTTACGGCATTCAGATTCTCTTCTTCGTCACCTTCGTGCTCAGGGGGCTCTCGCTCTTTCTGCTGAGGAGAGTGAAGACCAGAAAGGAGAGGTCGGTGGCCGGCATGATATTCAATTCGGCCGCAGTCATAGCCAACAGGCTGGCGGCGAGGCCGCGCGAAATGGTGGATATCCTGGTACAGTTGAATAGAAAGAGGAAAAAGGGAAGGAGTGATGTGGATGAAAAAGATGATTGATCGCTTCATGAGGTATGTCTCGGTCGAAACGACTTCGAGCCACGATTCCGATTCGAGCCCGACCACCGAAAGCCAGCTGAAACTCGCCACGATCCTTAGAGACGAGCTCGAGGGACTCGGCCTGGAAGAGGTTTCGCTAGACGAGCACGGCTACGTCATGGCCACGCTTGGAGCCAACACCGATGAACGGGGGTCGGTGATCGGCTTTGTGGCTCACATGGATACCAGCCCGGACGCGAGCGGGAAGGATGTTAAGGCCAGGATCGTCAGGTACGAAGGCGGAAAGATACCGCTTAATCCCGATAAGGGGATCGTACTAGATCCTTCGACCTACCCGGAGCTGCTGGATTACAGGGGCAAGGAACTGATAGTCACCGACGGGACGACGCTTCTGGGCGCCGACGACAAGGCCGGGATCGCCGAGATCGTGACGGCGCTCGAGTATCTAAAGGAGAATCCGCGGATCAAGCACGGGAAGATCAGGGTCTGCTTCACTCCGGACGAGGAGGTCGGCAAGGGGACCGATCACTTCGATGTGGAGAAATTCGGCGCCGATTACGCTTACACGCTCGACGGGGGTGCGCTGGGCCAGCTCCAGTACGAGACCTTCAACGCGGCCGGCGCGAAGGTGAAGATAACGGGTTTGAACATACACCCGGGCTCGGCCAAGGACAGGATGAAGAATTCGATGCTGATCGCCTCGGAGTTCATAAGCCTGCTTCCGGCGGCCGAGACGCCCGCCGCCACACAGGGCAGGGAGGGCTTCTTCCATCTGACCAACATGGTCGGCACGGTAGAGGAGACGAACCTGAACTATATAATACGCGATCACTCGCGCGAGAGGTTCGAAAATCGCAAGCAGCTGGTGCAGGGTGCGGCGGCTTTCCTCAACGCCAAGTACGGGGAAGGTACGGTCGACGTGATTGTGAGGGATTCGTACAGAAACATGCGGGAGATGATCGAACCGGTCATGTTCATCGTGGATATCGCGGCCCGTGCGATGAGAAACGTAGGGATCGAACCGGTGATAGAGCCGGTCAGGGGAGGCACCGACGGGGCGAGGCTCTCCTTCATGGGATTGCCCACGCCCAACATCTTCACCGGCGGGATGAATTACCACGGCCGATTCGAATACGTACCGGTCGAGTCCATGGTGAAGGCCGTCGAGGTGATAGTGGAGATCTGCAAGCTCTTTGCAAAGAGATAAGGAGCAAGAAGAGCCGTCCTCCGTGAAGAGAGCATCGGGAAACGTCCCTGGCTGTCCCGGAACACGGAACAACGAAGGACGTTTCCCGATATCAATGACTCTGGAGGTAATATCTATCCAGCAACTCGCGTGTTATGAGGTCGCTCGAGGTCGCCTTTCTGGAGCAGCAGTACCTGGCGGCTATCTGGCCCCGGAGGATCGACTCTTCGAACGAGTGGCCCTGTAAAAAGTAGCTGGAAAGAAAACCTACCGCCAGGCTGTCTCCGGCGCCGTTGGTGTCTATCACGGGCTCTTCAAGCTCTACGGCCCGGTAATAGCTTATCCCCTTTTCCATTCCGAGCGCGCAACCACTCTTCCCCATCCCGCAGATCACTATCCTGTCGCTCCTGATCTCCATGAATCTCTCGATCAGAGGCGCCGGATCGGGGAAATTCACGGCCGAAAAGAAGAGAACGTCGGCGGCCTTTATATAGTCCTGTCTGTACGGATCGTCGGGTGAGACGACGTCCTGTATGTCGACAGAGACGACCGTGTTCTCTTCCTTTAACAGCGGCAACAAGTACCTCGTCCAGTTGACTATGTTTATATGTACCAGCCCCGTACCGGCCAGGTACTTTCCGATGGCCTGCAGGTCTGGCCTGAGTTGCATCGACCCCTTGCCGTCGTAGAAGTTTTTTCGGCGGCCGTCCCCGTACATTATATTGACGCTTCGCTTGGTACCCTCAGGATCGATTCCAAAGTAAGTGTCTATGCCGTCCTTCTCGAGACTTTCGCGTATGTGTCTTCCCGAGTAATCATCGCCCACATAACCGACGAAGGCCACGTTGTAGCCGAGCCTTTTGAAACCCCTGCAGGAGTAGCCGCCCGCCAGGCCTATGTAATCGAGGTTCTGGCTGAAATTGGCCTCCACCGAGAAATCGACTTCGTCGGTATAGAGATAGACGTTGGTGTCTATGCCTATGGCTCCTATCACTGCTACGTCGAAGGCCATCGGTCAACCTCCGTTGCTCATCCGGCGACTTCTTCGAAGGCCTTGAGGTTGACTTCCAGCACCCGCCCACTCAGGAGGTCGGACAAAGCCGCTGTGTAGTGTTCCTTCTCCACGCCCGGTATGAGTTTCGCCTTCGAGAGCTCGGCCATTATGATTACGTTCTGCATTCTCGAATCTGCAAGGTCCTCTTTGAAGACTCTCAGGACCTTCGCCTTTTTTCTGGCGGCCTCCGCTTCTATATCTTCGTTCCTGACCTGGGCCGTTCTGCGCAGTCTAACATCCAGGGGCTGCCATACGGCATCGTAATAGACCAGCGTTCCACCGTCTTTGAGGTAATCGAGCATGCCTCTGAGGGCTTCGTGCCTCTCCAGAGCCACGACGAGATCGGCGCTGTGTCTGGTTATAAGTACGGAATGGGCGCCTGTGCCTACTCTAAGGTGAGAAGAGACCATGCCTCCCCTCTGGGCGAGACCGTGCGTATCGGCGCCTATCACTCTCTGTCCTGAATAATCGACGGCCCGGGCGAGCGTCTCGCTGAGAAGCCCTATGCCCTGACCTCCGACACCTGCCAGAAATATATCGTATTTTTTCATCTCTTCACCTCACTCGACAGGCTCTATGGCCTGCGATGGACACGTCTGGACACAGGAACGGTCGCCTATGCAGAGATCTTCCTGCACCCACACTCTGCCGCCGTCGGCTATCTGGTAACTGGGACAGGCGAACTGGCCGACACAGACGTACTTGAGGTTGCACTTCTCTCCGACCCTGACAGGCCTGGGCAGTTTCTTTCCCTTTTTACGCATCTCCCTGGTGAACTTCAACATGCAGGGATGCCTGGCGATGATTACCTTGAAGCCCTCTTCTTCGAGCGCCGCTTCGACGTACTCCTTCAACCCGGCCTGGTTGTAAGTGTCTATCTCGCGGATGTTGCTTACGCCGAGGCCTTCCAGCACCTGCCTGACCGGTATCTTTTGCGATACGTCGTTGAAGTTGCGGCCCACGGCCGGATGGTCCTGGTGACCGGTCATCGCCGTGGTTCCGTTTTCCATGATTATAAGGGTGAGGTTGTGTTTGTTGAAAACGGCGTTCACTATTCCGGGCAGGCCTGCGTGGAAGAAGGTGGAATCGCCCAGGAAGGCGACCACCCTCCGGGAATCGTTGAACATCGAAAGACCGGCCGCCGTACCGGTGGAATGGCCCATGCAAAGTAAAACCTGTCCTACCCTGTACGGTTCGAGATAGCCAAGCGTGTGGCAGCCTATATCGGCCACCGTTATGTCGGTATCTTTCAAGGCCAGCTTTATCGCATGAAAGGCCGAACGGTGTCCGCAGCCGGGACACATCTGGGCCGGTCGCGCGTTGAGTTTGACAGGACTGTCCGGCTCCTTCACGGGCTTGAAGGTGTCGGGCCAGCACTTTGAAAGTACCTCCCTGACTTTGTCGGGCGTGTACTCCCCTATCCAGTCTTCGAGATCTCCTTTCCCCAGTATTCTTGTGGTGAGTCCGTTGTCGTAAGCGAAGGCTTTTATCTCTCTCTCGAGAACATCGTCGAGCTCTTCGAGGATCTTCACTTCTTTGTGAGCCTTCAGAAACTGTAAGATCCTGTTCTTCGGTAGCGGATGAACTATGCCCAGCTTCATAACGTCGGGTTTGTCTTCCACCTCTTCCAGCACGTCCATGAGGGAAAGGTACGGCGCTCCGGCCGTTATTACGCCTCTTTCGCTTGAATTGTCCTTCACAATGTTGACGGGAAGCTCTTCGAGTAGGTCCTTAAGCTCCCAGAATTTGTGGAGGGTGCGTCTCTTCATTTTCAGGGCATCGGCCGCTATCGGTATGTAGGGGCCGTTTTCCATGCAAAAGAGCGGTTTGTTGCCGTGCTCGTGAACGGGCATCGGCCCGAAATCGACCTTCTCTTTCGCGTGGCAGACGTGGGTCGAAAGCCTCACGATGACAGGCATTCTCAACTTCCTGGAGAGATCGGCGGCCTGTTTGAACATCACATAGACTTCCGAAGGCGTAGCCGGTTCGAAGACAGGGGTGTAAGAAAGATGCGCGTAATGCCTGTTGTCCTGTTCGTTCTGCGAGGAGTTGGCCCCGGGGTCATCACCCAGAACGATCACCATGCCCCCTATCAGTTCCATCATGGACAGTTGTACGAAAGTGTCGGCGGCGACGTTCAGCCCGACGCTCTTGAAAAAGACGCACGAGAGGTGCCCGTTGATAGAAGCGCCAAAGGCCACCTCGGTGGCGACCTTCTCGTTTACCGAGAATTCGAAATACATCGGATTTCTCTCTCTTGGAATGGAGGCTATCGCGCTTGCTATCTCGGGAGTGGGCGAACCGGGATATGAAGTGGCAACCCGCACCCCTGCCTCGAGCATGGCCCTGACGATGGCCGTATTGCCTATCACTATCTCGGAGCCGCCTCCGGTGGAGAGAAGCATTTCACCCATGCTCTTCATTGTAATCCCGCCTTTCCCGTTATTTGGTTTATCCGACCGATTTTCACTCGAAGATCACTTCCCAGTCCATTTGAGAAACTTTCGACAGTGTCTGGTAAACAGAGCAGTATTTGGTCGCCAGTTCGAAGGACTTTTCCACACCGGCCTTACTGTCGGTTGCCAGTTTCTTCACTCTGACGGTGACTTTGCAATATTTCAGAGTCGTGGGTACTTCGTCGCGCTTTTCGCCGGCGACATCGATCTCGGCGCCGCCGAATTCTATCTTCTTCTTGGCCATGATGTCGAGAAAAGTCGAGTATAGACACGAGGAAAGGGCCATGGTTAGAAGATCGTACGGAGCGGCGCCTCCCAATCCAATTGGCACCGTATGCCCGTTGTCGCACTTTCCCGTGCCTTTGAACGTGTTTTCGAACTCCACTCTGGAGTGAACTTTGCTGCCCATTTTTCTCCTCCTTCTCCATCTGTCGTTTCTTCTCGCAATGTATTATCGTTATAAATATTAGCATTTCGATACACTGTCAGTCCAGACAACTGTACTCAACGCCTCTTCTTTGCGCATGAAATATGTAAAATTATTATATCGTGGAGGGGGAATAATATGAGCTTGAGACCGATCTTCAATCCATCGCTATACCATGGCGAGTCGAAAAAGGGGAATTTCTTCGAGGGCTGGTATTTCAAGCTCGTAGATCGAGAGAGAAAGAGATCGTGCGCCGTGATACCGGGAGTATCGCTGGCCGGAAAGGCAGAAAAGCCCCATGCCTTCATTCAGTTTCTCTTCGGAAAAGAGATGAGGGCGGACAACTTCACTTACGATTTCGACCAATTCCGCTACGATAAGAAGCGCTTCGATCTACACCTGGGAGGGAGCTACTTCTCCGCGGAGAGGATCTCGCTGGACCTGGAGAGTCCGGGAAACCGCATATGCGGAGAAGTAAAGTTTCTCGAATCCTTCAAATGGCCCTCGAGTCTTATTTCCCCGGGCATCATGGGGCCTTTCACATTCGTGCCCTTCATGGAGTGCTATCACGGGGTCGTGAGTATGGATCACCTCCTCGATGGCCGGCTCGAGGTAAACGGCAAAACGTGGGACTTCACCGGTGGCAGGGGTTATATCGAAAAGGACTGGGGAAGATCCTTCCCGCAAGCCTGGATATGGATGCAGAGCAACAGCTTCGATAAACCGGGTGTTTCGTTCATGCTTTCCGTAGCGAGGATTCCCTGGCTTGGAAGGAGCTTTACCGGCTTTCTGTGCGGTCTGCTGCGCGATGGCGAACTTCTTCGCTTTACAACCTATAAAATGGCCAGAATTCGCACCCTCGAAGTCTCCAGCGATGCCGTGCGCTTAGAGATAGTCATGTCGCGTTTCCTCCTGAAGGTTTTCGCACGCAGAACAGGAGGGGCGTCCCTCCTGTCGCCGGTTCGCGGGAGTATGAAGGGGAGAATCAACGAGACCCTGACCTCGGAGATCTCTATCGAGCTGTACGAAGACGACCGGCCTGTCTTTAAAGGCACAGGGAGCGACGCCGGTCTCGAAGTAGTGGGCGAGTTGAAGGCCCCTGAGGGAGGACTTAGATAGAACTAGAGCGGCCGATGCACCGCTTCACGTACCTACGAAATCTCCCGCACCGTCATCCCGTAGTGGTCCCATCACGAGAAGACGAGAGCGAAAAACACGAGAGAAAGAACATCGAGAGTTCGCTCCGCTCAAGAGAAGACGTCTCGCTCTCTCTCTCTTCTCTCTCCTTCTCTCTCTTCCTCTCTCTTCCTCTCTCTTTCTCTCTACTCTTCTCGCTCTTTCGGAGTCTGTCCCATTTTTCGCGTCCGTCCTCTCGCGTTCGGGTTCCGGGGTGTGGGATCTAGGGTCTAGTAAGAGCGAGATCCCGTATAGATGCTCTACGGGATGACAGTCTTACTCCCTTACCGTCATGCCGGACCCCGATCCGGCATCTCGTCTCTGGAGAGACCAGACCCAGGAACCAAGAGTTCTACTATGTCTTCGGTCTTGGACCAAGAAACTGAACGCGTGGCGTCGAGGAACCGCTCTTCGCAACTATAGATAGCTTTCTTCTGGTCAGTTGGGCTGCGAAATCGCGCTTATAAGAAGACTTGCGCATAGATATACGGCTCTGCTCGTGGCTTCGATGAATACTTCTTTTACGTCCCCCCAGAGTGCGGCAAACCTGTAGGCGGAGTCTCTCTTTCTTTTCATGTCGGCTTCTTCGAATACTTTAGACTGTTCCATCGACTTGCGGATACTTTCGAAAAGCACCGCGGGGATCTCCTCGTCTCCGAAGATGCGCGGTCCTTGCCTGAGGAGCATTTCGCTCCTGAAGAAGAAGTTGCCCAGAATCGATTCGATCCTCACATGGAGTCCCGGCTGACCGGTTAATTGACCGTCGTTGTTGTTCACAACGTGGAGCGGCATCGTGAGATCGCTGGCAAAGTGGAAAAGCCTGGCGATGGCGTAGGAAGTTCCGGCGAAGTCGTCCGATCGGGAGAGATTTCTGACATCAAAGAAGGCAGTTATGAGGGCGCCGAGGGCGTTTCTGGACATTCCGGGAAGCTCGAGAATCTCTGACATCGTCAGCCCTTCTATTCCAGGATAATTATGAATACGGAAGCTGTGACCGGGAACGAGCTCCCTCACGAAGTACCTGTCAACGTCGACGAAAGATGCCTGCAGCCCTATCCAGTCGTTGAAAAGCGGCAGGGGCAGACCCCCGCTGATCGCCTCGAGCAACGAAGGCTCGATGCTTTCAAGAGCCGCGACGGCTATCCTGCTGTGGGTGAAGAAGCTCCATCCCAGGCAAAGAGAGCATACTATCAGAAATAGCAGTAGAAGAGTCGCCTTCATAATTCACTCCGTGCAGGGCCAAACGCCCGGTATGACCAATGGTAACATAGATCTTTCGTGTACTCGATTGAAATTAAGTGAGTACACCGTGAAAGAAAAAGCTTTCCGGCCTGTCTCGAATGATATACTCTCGATGAAAACTGTGGAAAGGGGGGAAACAACATAAGCAGAAAGGTACCCTTGAGATCCATAAAAGAGAAGATAGAAGAGCTGGATGAAAGAGTTAAGGCCTATTCCGAAGAGGTAGAAGATGATACGGTTCATTTGAAAGTCTCGAACTTCCTCCCGGATGAGCAGGAAATTCGCGAAATCATCGACAACCTGGAAGATGGAACCCGGTATCTCCCTCTCCACAGGGGAGTTGCGGTAGTCGTAGAATGTGAAGATGCGGGAACGGGCGATCTGGATACCTTTCTAGAGTCCATAAAGAAAGAACTGATTCCCCGGCTGTATTACCTGGATAGGGATATGAAGAGACTCACCAGAATCGGCCTCATAATGCTCGCCATCGGCGCCGTCATCATGGGAGTCTCCACTTTTCTCGCGACGATGAGTTTCACGGCCTCGTACCTGATCGACCAGATACTGGTCATAACAAGCTGGGTCTTCATCTGGACTTCGGTGGAGAAGATCTTCTTCGAACGGCGCGATGTTATGTATCACAAGCGCCTTATCCAGAGACTGTATTTTGCCAGTTACTGTAATGTAGCTTGAGCGAGGATTTAGGATCAGGAGCCCGGAAACTCACAGTATGAGTTATGCGGGTTATGAGTCCCGTATTTCCTGCACAAAAAAACGGGCGCCTTTGAGGACGCCCGTCTTTTCGATTAACCCTGAATTATTCCAGTTCTTCGATGGTGATAAGCTTTAGCGGAATTATGACCTTAGGCTCGACGGTCGCGCCGTTGATTATTCTCTGCGCCGCCACGACGGCCATAGCCATCTGTAAGGCAGGCTGCTGCTGAACCGTGGCGACCATTTCTCCGGCTTTGATGGCAGCCAGGGCGTCGTCGGTGGCATCGATTCCCACGATTTTCAATTCGGAAAGTCTGCCGGCCGCGATCGCAGCTCTCACCGCACCGAGAGCCATTTCGTCGTTGTGTCCGTAAATGCCGTTGAGCACAGGGTTGCCCTGAAGGATATCCTCGGCGACAGTTGCGCCCTGCTCTCTCGAGTAGTTCGCGGTAAGGGATGTCACAACCTGGATATCCGGGTATTTCTTGAGTTCGTTTACAAAGCCCTGCTGTCTGTCGGTGGCCGATGGAGCCCCGGGGATTCCCTCGAGAATGGCGACCCTTCCCTTACCGTTCAGAGCGTTAGCCATGGCAACTGCGGCCAGCATTCCGGCCTCTTTGTTGTCGATATCCAGGTGCTGTGCGACGACTCCGCCGTTGGACGGCCTGGTAACGGTAATGACAGGTATTCCCGCGGCGTTGGCCTCGAGAACGGCCGGAACTATCGCGTCGGAATCAACGGGGTTGATTATGAGGACATCGACTTTTCTGATTATCAGGTCCTGGACCTGAGAGAACTGCTTCTCCGGAGAGTCCTGCGCATCCAGAACGACGATACACCCACCAGATTCATTCCGTTGTCTATTACACCGATCACCATGGTACCCAGAAGCGTGCCGAGAACCGTTCCTATACCCCCTGACAGGGAAGCGCCACCCAGAATTACGGCAGCGATCACGTTCAGTTCAAGTCCTTCGCCGGCGGTTGGCTGGGCCGAAAGGAGTCTTGAAGTGATCAATATACCGCCCAGGCCGCTCATCACGCCCGATATCACGAAGGCGAGAACCCTGTAGCGCTTGACGGGAATGGCCGACAGCCTCGCCGCTTCGCGGTTGGCCCCTATCGATTTCATGTAAACACCGTGCTTGGTTCTGTTCAGAACGAAAAACGCCAGTACGAAGATTCCGGCGGCGATGATGGATGAGACCGGAACGACTCCCAGGTATCCGGCGCCCATGGTTCCGAAATCAGCGGGCAACTTCGAGATCGGTTTCCCGCCGGTCCAGACAAGGGCCGCTCCTCTTGCCACGCCCAGCATCGCGAGCGTTACGATAAACGATTGAACCCTACCGTACACCGTTAGAAGTCCGTTAACGATTCCGATTCCCGCCCCCATGAGGAGGCCTGCAATCATAGCCAGTTCCAGTTGGCCGGACGCTTTCAAGACTACCGCCGTTGTAACCCCGACCAGCGCCGCGGCCGATCCTACCGAGAGATCTATCTCTCCGGTGAGGATCACGAAAGTCATGCCAATAGCGACTATTAGCGTGATCGAAACCTGCCGGGTGATATTCAGTAGATTCTTCGAGGTGAAGAAATAAGGGGACAGAAAGGAGAAGACCGCCAGCAGGGCCACGAGTATCAGTATCAATCCCAGCTCGCCCTTCAGGAGTCTTTTGATCTTCACCCAGTTCACAGTCTTTCTCTCCCCGGTTTCTATTTTTTTGTCCATCACGTTCAACCTCCAAGCGCCACTGTAAGTATTTTCTCCGTTGTCAATTCTTCACCGGCGAGTTCGGAAACCACGCTTCCTTTACGCATAATCAGTACCCTGTCGCACACTCCGCTCATCTCTCTGAACTCCGAGGACATTATCAGTATCCCCGCGCCGTTGTCGGCCAGGGAGTTTATCAGAGAGTATATTTCCGTCTTCGCACCGATATCTATTCCGCGGGTCGGTTCATCGAGAATGAAGATATCGGTCGCCCCGCAAAGCCACTTCCCTATAACCACCTTTTGCTGATTTCCGCCGGAAAGGTTCTGCACGGGCATTTTTACGTCCAGGGGTGTGACTTTAAGCTTTTCGGCCGTTTCTCTGGCGATCTCGAAGCGCTTCCTGTAGGAAATAATTCCCCGCTTCATGGAGAGCGCCAAATTGGCGATGGTGATATTGTGCTCGACAGGCAGTCTCAAGAAGAGGCCCTGAACCTTTCTGTCTTCCGGCACAAAGGAGATGCCGCGCCTTTTAGCGTCGTTCGGCGATGTTATCGCCGCCCTTTCCTCCTTCACCGCTATCTCGCCCGCCACCTTTCGATCGACTCCGAACAGACCGAGTGCCAGCTCGCTCTTGCCCGAACCTATGATCCCTGTGATCCCAAGTATTTCGCCCCTGTGAAGCTTGAAGGAAACCGGTGCGGCCATGCCCTCGCTCCGGAACTCGCTGGCTTCGAGCACGGTCTCCCGGCCGGGGAAGCCGCTTCGCCCGGGGAACTCCTCTTTCAAGGTTCTGCCCAGCATGGCCCTGACCAGGGTTTTGAGATCCACCTCCCCGATTTTGAAGACGCCGGCGTTTTCGCCGTCCCTCAGAACGGTGGCCCTGTCGCAGACCCTGAAGACTTCATCCAGATAGTGAGAGATATAGATCATGGTGACTTTCTTACTCTTCAGGTCGTCCATTATGGAGAAGAGAGTGTCGATCTCGGCCTTGCTCATTCCGGTGGTCGGCTCGTCCAGAAGAAGTATGTTGGCGTTGATCGAGAGCGCTTTCACAATTTCCACGATCCTCTTCTGTCCCAGTCCGAGGTCCGATACCGGCGTTTCCGGCGCTATTTCTATGCCGAAGGTGTTGAGGTACTCCAGAGCCCTTCCGGTCAGTTCCTTCTTCTTGAGGTTGCCGAAGAAATTGCCGACCGGTTCATGACCCAGGAAGATATTCTCGGCCACCGTCAGACTGTCGATTAGGCTGAGTTCCTGGTAGATAGCCCCTATCCCCTTCTGGCGCGCATCGACGGGATCTTCTATCACGACGTTCTTCCCGTGAATCAGGATCTTTCCCGAGTCCATCCTGTGGACACCGGTCAGGATTTTTATGAGCGTCGATTTTCCCGCACCGTTCTCGCCCAGGAGGGCGTGAACCTCGCCCTCGGAGAGTTCGAACTGAACGTTCTTGAGCGCGTGGATCCCTCCAAAGGATTTATTTATATCTTCGAGCTTCAGTACGGTTCCGGCCACCCTTATCACACCCGCTTATCCATGAATTGCCTTACTCTCTCAGGCGACGGTATCGAAGTCTGGGCTCCAGCGATCGTGGTGCTCAAGGCTCCGGCGCAGTTGGCAAGCTCAAGCGATCTCTCGATCGAACAGCCCTGCGCGAGCGAGGCGGCGAGAGTCCCTGAAAACACGTCGCCAGCCGCCGTTGTGTCGATGCATTCCACGCTCAAGGGGGGGAACTCTACGATTCCGTCGTCGATGCAGGCCACCACGCCTTTATCTCCTAGTGTTACCACCGGCAGTTTGAAACCCATCTCTTTCAATCTCTCTATCGCGGCCTTCGCATCGGCCGTGTTTTTTATCTCGATTCCGGTGATCGCCCTGGCCTCGGATTCGTTCGGCTTGATAACATCCACCAGAGGGGGGATATCGGCGGGGAAGGGTCTGGAAGGTGCCGGTGCCGGATCGACGATCACGAACATCCCGCGCTGGCCCGCCAGCCTTATGGCCCGGTATATGGTCTCGAGATTTATCTCCATCGTCAGGAGCAGGATCCTGCCGGGCACGAAGAGGTCCGAGTTTTCGAGTACATCGCCCGGCGTCAGAAAGGCGTTGCTCCCGGGAGTGAAGGATATCGAGTTCTGGCCTTTGCTATCTACACGTATGATAGCGATACCGGCCGTCTTTTCCCTGTCTATGAGTATCCTGGATGTGTCGACGCCCCTGGAAGCCATCTTCTCCAGCAACTCCTTGCTGAAGCCGTCGCCTCCCAGTTTTGAAAACATTTTTACCTTCGCACCCTGCACAGCGGCCGTAACGGCCTGGTTTCCACCCTTTCCGCCGGGATAGGTGTTGAAGTTGTCCGTCACCACAGTCTCGCCCGGTTCGGGAAGACGGTCCATAACCATCACCAGATCCATGTTTATACTGCCCATGCAGAGTATCTCGCCGTTGAATTCGAAGTCAATCATCCGAAAGCTCCCTTCTCAGAGAATGAATCTTTTTCATGAAACTCCCGACTTTTTTACCGTCCACGGGATTCTTCCAGTCGTTTCCTTCTTTGAAAAAACTTCCAACTATCGCGCCGTCGGCGAAAGATAGAAGTTCTTGGGCGTTATCTTCCGTCAGTCCGCTGCCGATGATCACCGGTGCTTTCACACTCTCGGAGAATCTCTTCACCTTTTCCGGAGTCGGGGCCTTTCCGGTTTCGAATCCGGTGACGATGAGAATCTCCGCGCCCTCCGACTCCGCATCGTGGGCCTGTTCTTCGATCGTCCTGTCGGATATGATGAAATGGCTCCCGTGCTTGACGTTGACATCGCACATGAACTTGATATCGTCGGCTCTGAGCGAGTGCCTGTACCTGGCCAGCTCCCCGCCTATCCCTTCGGTGAGCCCGGCATGCGAAATGTAAGCGTTCACCCATTCGAAGACCCTTATCCATCTCGCGCCCGAAGCGATGGCCGCTGCCAGAGCTATCCTGCCGCCGTTGAGATGGCAATCCACCCCGACGGGAATACCGACGGTCTCCCCTACTCTAGCGGCAACCACACCAAGCGCCGCGGCAGTTTCCGGACCGATCTTTTCTCCCTTCAGATAAGGAAAGTCCCATATGTTTTCAACCTGCACTCCGTCAACGCCGTTGTCCTCGAGTATCCTGGCCTCCTCCAGGGCGATTCTGATTATCTCCTTCATGCCCATGATCGACCGATCGTAGCCGGGAGAACCTGGCAAAGGTCTAAGATGGACCATCCCGATAATTGGTTTTTTAACTTTGAAGATTTCGGTCAGTATTTCCTTCCTGTCGCTCACACTCTTCCACCTCCCGGCTAAACACACAAATCGACAGAGATGCCGGATAAACGTTTAACTACGACCGCGGCGATCGACCCGTCCAATCGTCCAATCGTCCGATCCTGCTCTCAGAAATCCACTCCGGAAACCAGTATTATGTTGGCGTAAGGTGTGAATTCACCAGTCTTGACGAAGACCTTAACTTCCTTGCCCTGGAGTCCCCCGTTCAGTACCAGGTCTTTGAATTCCGGATGGGGAATGTTCTCCTCAACGATATCGTTTCCCTTGTTTTTCACCTTCGAAATCACTTCCTTGAGCTCGGCGTAGGTATGCGGGCTCACTGTTTTTGTCTCGTCGGCGATTATCACCTTTTCGATCTCCAGCTCCTCCAGAACCACCTTCACGACGTCCACCAAGCGCGGTAAGTTCCTGCCCACCGACACATCGATGCAAACGGTGTTTTCATGCCTGGGGAAGGGGAAGCCCCTGTCGGTTATTACCAGCATGTCTCCATGACCGAGCCTCGCAACTTCTCTGGAAAGATCGTTGTGCAGTATCCCTTTCGTTTTCATCAGTTCACCTCCGGTATTTTTCTGCTAAGGGTCGATTCCCTCACTATAAGATTTGAATCTAGCTCTATCTTTCTCGTATATACGCTCTCCCGTCTGGATTTCTTCTGTATCTTCTCCAGTAGAAGCCTCATGGCAGTCTGCCCGGCTTCGAACTTCGGCTGATGCACAGTGGTCATCGCGGGAACGACCAGCGACGAGTAAAGCACGTTATCGAAACCGGCCACCGCGATATCTTCGGGAACCCTCAGCCCTCTTTCCTTCGCCGCCTCGATTGCACCCCAGGCCATCATGTCGTTTCCGGCGAAAACGGCGGTGGGGCGTGGCTTTTGTTCCATAATCAGCCTCATGGTGTTGTAGCCGTCTTCGTACTTGAAAGAGGCGTAATAAACGGTTATCTCCTCTTTTCCGATGCCGGACTTCTCGAGTTCGTTGCAGAAACCCTGAAGCCTCCTGACGGCCGTCGGCACTTCCCTGGGACCGGCGATGCAGGCGAACCTGCGGTGGCCGTTCTCCAGAAAATGCCTTGCCAGCTGCGCCGATCCCTTGAAGTTGTTCGTGTAGATGACGTCTATTAGCGGATTCTCGATAGACAGATGCCGATCGAGGATCACCATGGGCATACCGTTGGAAAGCTCGGCAAGGATCGTCTCTTCCATTCTCGGAGCGACGTTTATTACGCCATCGACGCCGTGGCTGTGAAAGGAATCGAGGGTCTCCTCTTCTCTGGACTTTTCTCCGTCGCTGTTGCAGAGGAACATCTGGTAATCGTGCTCCAGGGCCACGCTTTCCACGCCCCTGGCTATCTCTGCAAAATACGGGTTGGTTATGTCTGGAACCATGAGACCCACCAGGAAAGATTTCTTTATTTTGAGACTCCTGGCGATCTTGCTTGGTCTGTATTGAAGGCGATCTATGGACTCGAGAACCTTTTCGCGCAGCTCGGGGCTCACATATTTGTTCCCGGAAAGTACGTTGGAAACCGTCGCGATAGAGACCCCCGCAAGTTTGGCTACATCTTTCATATTAGACAAATGGCTCACCCGTTTCATAGTTAAACGTTTAGTTAATCGTTTAACAAGAGAATACTACTTCTCCTCGCTCTCTGCAAAATCCATTTAACGCCTTTCAGAGACGTTCATAAAAGAAGAAGAGCGATTATCAAATCCTCGCTCTTCTTCCCAAAGCTTTTCGCGCCTATCTTTATATTTCAACGTATGCTATTCTTGCGGAATTATCCACCTACATTCCCGCATTACCCAGCGGTCCCGCATAGTTTTTGCGATGCTATTTATCGAGACTGAAGTGGATCACCTTATCCATAAGTATCTCTTCATACGATGGTCCTACACCGGTCTCAGGATTCACATAAGCTCTGAACGCTATTCTCAGGTTGTTGTAGGTAAGCCTCTCAGAAGTAGGTTCTGGAATCAACAGACAATAATCTTCATTATCCGGGTTTGACCTCGCAACTTTCCAGACATAGAAATACTTCGCGTTTGGATCGTCGGGCAGAAATCTCTCTGCGCTGCCAATAAGGCCAAGTTTGCTCTCAACGCTATGCTCACTGTGAACACTCGCGAATCCATAGAGAATCTTTGACTCGACTGGCAGAAGATCCTTCACGAGATCATCTGTATAGACTGTGAAATTCGAGTAAGTTGACTTTCCCGTAAGCGAGTGTACCGGACCAAACACTATGGCGAAGTCATCGGGATCATCTCCTATCAGGAAGGGATCCGTCCAGATATATATAGTATCCCTGCTATCTCCAAGAACATCAGTGACGTTCTGAATGGCCATGTAACTAATCTCCACAGATCTTTGAGTCCGAAGAACGTCGGCCTTTAGATTGGAGTACTCTTTGATTATTGCTTCCTCCAGTCTGTCCATAGTTGGCTTTAGGTCGAGTTCAGAATAATCGCCAGTGTCCCTTGGAATCATGCTCGGCGTCGGGAATGGATCAGGTTCAATCGGTCTGGTAGGTGTGACGCGCAAGACCCAGCCTCGATAATTATGACTGTAAGGAGGCTTCACGGTCAGTTTGCCATCCACTATAAGTGGAGGATCCTGTGCGTAGGTCTTGTCTTCGGGATTTTTGAACAATGCCAGGCGAATCACAGTTAGTAACTCGTCGCAGTCCTGCTCAAGCCCAAGTTTCAGCATGCTTGAAGGAATCGGTTCGGTGTTTATGAGGCTCTGAGTAAAACCCACTTTCGCAGCGGCAGCTCTCATCAGTACGTCCATATTCTTGTCGGGGGTAGATATGATCATCGTTGGAGCATTGAAAACAGTTCCGGCCGTCTCGGGTAGGATCGATTCACCCGTCTTGATTCTTGTCATATTGATCGTATCACCTACACTTGCCAGGACACGTTGCCGGCCGCTTTGACCGGGCAGATACTTGGACATAACAAACGTGACATAGCTGAAGTAAGTGACCTCCGGTGGAGTCCAGCCGATGAAGATAATCGCCTCGTCCTCCCTTAGCCTGAAGGTGAACGGCAAGGTGTTTGGAACTGTCTGCCCGGGCGCCGGCGGCAAGAAATATGCTAGGTAGGGATTGGAAGCGTTGTTTCCATAACAGCTCGGGATCAGGTGTTTTGAAAAGAGGTCTAGCAGATCCCAAGTGTAAACCACACCCTGTTGTACTACAAACCCGTTCTCCTCAAGCTCTGCGATGAAGCTGTTTACGTTCTCTTCAGTGAAGTATGGATCCAGCGAAAACAATGAGACGGCAAGAAATAGCAGAAGAAGCATCGCCAAACGTTTCATTCTCGGTTCCCCCCCCTTGGGTTCCTGTAGCCAAATTAGTAATTTGCCCTGGCTCCTTTCCAGACTTAAGGCCAGCTCTCGCGTCTTACGGATTTTCTACTGGTTCAGCTGCTAAAACCATCTGAGAAAGCTTTGAGATAAAGGGGAAACAGAATTCGAAGAAAATCTCTCGTGACTATGTCTTTTCTCACGGCTAGACATGATTGACGCTCTCTCAACTACTTCAGCATGATAGAAATAACGATCCAAAGACCAAGTGCAGGGCAAATCCCGATAAATTATAGCATCATCTTCTTTTATGACAAACGTTTGCTAGAAGTATATACACAATATGAGAACAGAACGTAATAATGAGCTCCATAGACGGTGCGTGGTATTAGGCGGAAGTCGTTACCACCGATAGCCGCTCCGAAGTTTATACTTGTTATGATTGCAGATCACAAAGAAGGAAGGTGAAAAGATGAAAGCAAGAATTAAGTTCCTGCCATTGCTTCTGGCAATGATCGCGTTGTTTGTCACCAGCACTTTTGCAGCAACACAGTACACCGTCGTTAAGGGCGACACCCTGTGGAGCATCGCCCGGAGTTACGGCATCGACTGGACGGAAATCGCATCCTTCAACGGTATCGAGAACGAGTACTCTCTGAAGGTGGGTACGGTTCTAGCGATTCCCCATAGCTTTACGGAACAGACCGTTCTGATCGCCAACGGCGACCACGAAATCCCGGCGGTTGTGTGCATGCCCGACGGTGACGGTCCCTTCCCGGCAGTCGTGATGCTTCACGGCACGGGTTCGAACAAAGACGAAGCGGGTGGGGGCTATCTTTTGACGGCGCCGGCCCTGGCAAAAGCGGGGATCGCCAGCATTCGTTTCGATTTCATCGGCAACGGTGACAGCGAGGCCGACTATATAAACTACAACTTCATGTCCGCCGTATCCGACAGCAACGCAGCCTTCGATTATATGGCCGGACTGAACGGTATCGACCCCAACCGCATCGGTGTTATGGGCTGGAGCCAGGGTGGCACGATAGCCATGCTGGCCGCCGGTCGTAACCGCTCCTTCCGATCGGTAGTTTGTTGGGCCGGCGCTCCCGATCTAAAGTCGATAGGAACGGCCGAGAACTACGAAATCGCCAAAGCCAACGGCTATTACGAACTCACCTTCGACTGGCGCCCGTCGTTGAAGCTCGGTCTTCAGTGGTTCGAAGAAGTATATAACACCGATGTTCTGGAGGTCTTCTCGAATTCCTTCGCTCCCGTGCTGGCTATCAACGGGGCAATGGATACCGTGGTCGATCCAGTCAACGCGCAGCGCATAGTGGATGCGTCCAGCAACAAAAACTCCAGAGTGCTTCTGATAGAAGGCGCGGACCACACGTTCAACATCTTCACCGGCGACATGAGCGCTTTCAACGAACTCATCGCCGCGACTGTTGACTGGTTCGCAGATACTCTTTAAACTTTTTCATGATAGAAGATTCGAAGTAATACCTCACAGACTTTTCAAATGAAACGGCCGGGAAGAAACCCGGCCGTTTTTTATGGTCCACTTCAACTATTCCACTTTGACGTTTATTGCGAAGGTCTTCACCGGGTGTACACTCTCCCAGGGTCTCCGCAGCGAGAAAACTATCACGCACTCTCCCGGACGTTCGGCCCGGAAGGTCCATTCTACTTCGTAAGAGGCTCCCGTGAGACTTTCTTCTCCAGCATCTGAGACGCCATGTTTTACAAAAGCCAGTGAAAGCACGTTCGGGTTGGAGACCCTTACATCCCATATGTAACCGGTACTTCCATTTTCCTCGAGTGTCAAGCTGGCCAGCTCTCCAATTTGCAGCGAGTTGACTACCGACTGCAGCCTGACGGTAGCGGGTGTCGACGACTGCAAGAGTAACGGTGTGATCAGCACATTGGGAACGTATTTACGAAGGATTTCTTCGAAGCTGCCGTCGCGCTTCATGCTGTCAAGCGTCTTTTGCAGAATCAAAACCATTTCGGGATCGGTGCCGCTGGAAGCCGCGACGTAGAAATAGTTCGTCTGAATTTCGAGCAAGCGGTTTAGATCCTTCATCTGGTAACCGGCGTTCTGTACCAGTTCGCTGACGGTGAGATCGGTGAATATCGCAAGATCGGCCTCACCGTTCATCAGCTGGCGCACGGTGTCCAGAGGGTCTAGAAAACTCTTCAGATTCGTGAAGCCCAGATCTCTCAGGAGCTGTTCAGTCCACCAGTCCTTTGTAGTGGCTATCGTTCCGACCTTTCTGGCCTCGTCGAGATCGGCGGGCGCTATTGCCGAATCGGCTCGCCCGTAAAGGTAAGCCGTGTTCCTGCCGACCGGTCCGATCCACTGGAAGAGTGGCTTTCGAAGCTCCGTCTGATCCATACTGAAGAGAAGAACGTTGGGCAGGTTCGAAGCCAGTTCATAGCCGATCGCCCACGGAACGAGGAAGATCTCTTCTTTCATACCGTTTCGTTCCATGAGCTCTCTCACTATCTCGGTAACAAAGCCCGCAGGTCCTCCATCGCCCATGTATGTAACGGGCGGGTACTCCTCGGTGAGCAGGGTATAGACGCCGGGGACCGGACGGCCCGGCAGCCATTTTTCGTAAAGCCCGGCAAAGTCGCCGGAGCTTTTCAGACCGTCAAGTCCCTCCTGCCACCTTCGAAGGGTGTCGGTCGGTACGTCTTTCGAGAAACCTATATATGTCATATCGAGGTCGAGAACGATCGTGGCACGCAACTTTGAAGATTCAGGTATTTTCTCCGTCAGACGCGTATAGACATCGAAGTTGAAAGGGGCCAGATCGATGTCACCCTCCAGAAGGCTCTTCAACAAAGCCGCCTCGTCGTCGAAGATCACCGTATCCAGACCCTGCTCGGCCAGGAGTTGCTGGGAATAATACCCGCGCACGGCGCCGACCTTCCCGGCTTTCTTTGCATCGTCTATCGAGCGAATGTCGGGAGAGGTATCGCGGGCGTAAAGATACGTGGGCGTTATCGCGATAGGGCCCACCCAGTTGAACTGGGATTTCCGCTGCGGGGTGAATACGAGCGTGGGCAGAGCGTACTCACCGCCGTCCTGCAGCTTCGCGTAAGCCTCTTCGAAGGGCATAGCGGTCATCTCTGCTTCGAGACCGAATTCAGACGAGAGCAATTTTACAAGTTCTACCGCCAGACCCTTGAGCTCGCCATTTTCCTCGTAGCTGAAGGGGCTGTAGGACGGATTCACGAGAAAGGTCACTCCCCGCGCCATCGCCACTGAGAGTGGGAGAAACACTACCAACAGAAGAAAGAATATCCTGACCGAATTTCGCTTCACTTTATCTCCTCCCTGCTAAAACCTCTTTCAAGGCATTAATTCAATATATCACACAGGTATGCGACAACAGAAAGGGAGTTGTGTCTCTGTGATAGAAAAAGTGCCCCGGGCAGGATTTATCTATCGCTCAGGCCTTCCCGTATTGCTTTCTCGTCTTGAGATGGAACAGCAGCAGAACCACGACGCTCATTATGTACGGGAGCATCAGGGCGAACTGGGGCGCGATCTTCTCGTTCTGCAGCTTGACGGATAAGGCGTCAAAGAGGCCGAAGAGAAGAGAGATGAAGAGGACCCTCTTCGGTTTTCCTCCCGAGATGAGTATCGCGGCCAGCGCAACGAAGCCCCTCCCGCCCGTCATGTCGCGCGAGAACATCCTCACGTTGTAGAGCGAGAGCTGAGCGCCGGCAAGTCCACAGAGACCGCCGCACAGGATGCTTGCCCAGAGCTGAATAACACCGACTTTTATACCGGCAGCGGTGAGGGCCTGGGGCATCTCGCCGCAGACTCTGAGCCTCAGTCCGAAAGAGGTCTTGTAGATAATGTATGCCAGCAGGAAGGCGATTGCGATAGAGAGATAGGTGAGAATGCTGAAGTTAAGCAGGTAGTTGTCAAGGAAGTAGTTTCCCGTCTTTACCTTGAGCTCCATTATAGAGGCGATGTCGGGGGAGTTGAAGGCGTTCTTTCCCTGGAACATCACTCTCATTAGAAAGAGGGTTAGCGAACTTATAAGTATGTTTATCGCGAAGCCTATGGCGAAGTTGTTTGCCTTAAGGAAGCTTACGAATACCGAATACAGAAGCGATATTAGCATCGAAGCGACCACCCCGGCAATGATACCGTAAAAGGCGCTGCCGGTTAGGTATGAGAACACCACCGAGAAGAACGCGCTTATGAGCATGAGTCCTTCCATAGCCACGTTTATTATCCCCGCGTGATAAGTGAGCGCTCCCCCAAGCGAGGCGAGAAGTATGGGGGTTGCCATCCTGATAGATGTTCTGAATAGTGTGGTAATCAGCTCTATATCCATTTTCAACCTTCCCTTCGCCCGACAATGAACGTCTTGAACGCCGCCACAAAAAGCACCATAACAGCTTGAAGGACACCGCTTATCTCGGCCGGAACGGACGTGAACAACTGGAGATTGACGCTACCCGTTTGAAGAGCCGAGAAAAGAAAGGCGATCCCCACAATGAGCAGGGGGTCGTTAAAGGCAAGAAGACAGATGAGCAGACCGGTGAAACCGTATCCGGGCGAAAAGCTCTGCATCACTCTTTGAGTCATTCCAAGGACGAGGAGGCCGCCGGCAAGACCCGCGAGAGCCCCTCCGATAAGCATCGACAATAACTTCGTTTTCTTTACCCTTATTCCACTCAGCCCGGCAAAAACCGGGTTACTGCCGGTGATATCGAACTCGTAGCCCGTAATGAACCTCTTTCGGAATATGAAGAGAACCAGAACCATACCGATGGCCACGAAGAAAGTCGCGGAGAATTGAGAGCCTTCGAACAGGTATGGAATCACAAAACTCGACTTGATATATGGAGTCTGTGCCAGAGGCGAGCGCGGATCTCTGAAAGGGTTGTTGATCAGGTATGCTATCAACTGCGCCGCGATATAATTACCCATAAGCGTGGTGACGACCTCGTCCATCCGGAGCTTTATTTTGAAGAAGGCCGGCCATGCCGCCCACGCCATTCCAAATGCGGCAGAAACAATCAAAGCGACGACGATGTTCACTAGACCGACCCCAAAATCGATCGAAAAACCGACAAGCGCCGCTCCGAAAGCTCCCAGAAGCAACTGGCCCTCCCCGCCGATGTTCCACATACCCGTCCAGGCGGGGACTGCAACGGCGGCCGCGGCAAGAATCAACGGCACCATCTTGTTGAGTGTGGAGAGAAACTGGTAATGATTGCCCAGAGAGCCTTCGATGATGTAGCGGAATCCCTTGAAAGGCGATTCGCCGCCGAACCAGATTATCAATGCCCAGACGGATAATATGCACAACACCAGCAGAAGCGAGAGAAGCAACTTCCTGAAACTAAGAGTGCGAGTACCGATCATCCTGCGCCCCCCTTATCCCCGTCATATAGTAACTTATCTCCGTCGGATCATAATGGGGGTGCGTCATCTCGGTGACGGCTCTCCCTCGATAGAGCACGATAATTCTGTTCGCAAGACCCATTATCTCCTCTAGATCGCCGCTTATGAGGATTACTCCCGAGCCTGTCTTGACCAGCCTCCTGAATGAATCATGAATGAGCTTTTTCGCGGCAACGTCGACCCCTGCCGTGGGTTGAGCCGCGACGAGAACCACCGGTTCGTAAGCGATCTCCCGACCGACTAGCAGTTTCTGCATGTTTCCGCCCGAGAGAGCCCTGACGGCCGTTTTGATATTCTTGCCGCAGCGCACGTCGTAGTCGGCAACGATCGATTCTGTGAAAGACCTTGCATCGGTGTCCTTTATCAACCATTTCCCGAATTTTCCGAATTTATGGTGGCCGGCCATGCAGTTCTCCACTATGCTTCTATCGGGAGCCAGCCCCTTTCCCATTCGGTCGTCGGTGATTAAGGCGAGACCGGCTCGTCTTCTTTCGAGCGTGTCGAGAGAAGATATAGATGAACCTACGAGCCTTATATCCCCCGAGACCAATCTCAGACTCCCCGCAAGAGCTTCGAAGAGTTCTTCCTGACCATTTCCTCCAACTCCCGCAAAGCCGAGAATCTCTCCCTCCCGCAACTGGAAGCTCAAATCCCTTATAGTACCGGATACATCGGAAATTCCCTCGACCGAAAGAACGCTCTCGTTTCCGAGGCAGTCCGGCGGATCCTCGGAGAGATCCGTGGCGGTCCCGATCATCATGTTTGCCACGCTCTCTCTGTCAACATCCCTTTTGTCAAAGGTTCCAATAACATTTCCCCTTCTCAGAATCGTTATTCTGTCGGCAAGGGAGAAGACCTCTCCCAATCTATGGGAAATGAAGATAACAGTCTTTCCCATTTCGCGTATTCCCCTCACAAACTCAAGGAAATCTTCCACCTCGTTGGGCGCAAGAACGGCCGTCGGTTCGTCGAGTATTACGAAATCAGCTTCTCTGTACAGAACCTTGAGGATCTCAACCTGCTGTCTTTTACTGATAGGAAGAGAGTCGATTCTATCATCGGGCGAGATGGACATTCTGAGCCTGTCGATGAGCGAGGCGACCGACTCGTTCATCGCCTCTCTGTCGACTCTGCGCAACTTGCTCTGGAAACGGTTCTCCATTCCAAGTACAATGTTTTCGGCCACGGTGATACTCTGTACAAGCTTGAAGTGCTGGTGAACCATTCCTATTCCCAGATCTATCGCCTCGGAAGGGTGCTTTGGCGAAAAATGATTGTTGTTGAATAGGATCTCTCCCGAAGTCGGCTTAATCAGACCGAATAGAATGTTCATCAAAGTGGATTTTCCCGCGCCGTTTTCGCCGACTATCGCGTGTATTTCGCCTTTTCTAACCTCGAAACTCACTTCCCTGAGCGCTTCCAGACCGTTCGGGTATGTTTTCGACACTCTTTTGCAGACTAGAATTTGGAACACCCCCCGATATGAAACCCGGAGCCCCTATAGGGGCTCCGGAAGGAATCTTTAATCGAGATATGAATCTACAACTATCTCTCCGTTCGAGATCTTCTCCTGTATCATGCTGATTTCTATATAGACGGATGCCGGCACAGTGTCCATCATGAATTGGTTGTATGCGAGTCCGACGCCGCCGTTTGCGATGCCGTATACATGAACGGAACCCTTCTCGAGGCTGTTTTCGATCTGCATTCTTACGATGTCAAGAACTGCGACATCCACTTTCTTCATCATACTGGAGACTATGAAGCCAGGCTGTAGATAGCCCTGATCGGTATCGACGCCTATCGCGTAGAAGCCGTAATCTCTGGCCGCTTCGAGTATTCCCAGTCCCGTCGGTCCCGCAGCCTGGAATATCACGTCGGCTCCCTCTTTGAAGACAGAGTAGGCCGTTTCCTTTCCGAGTGCCGGGTCGTAGTGGTCACCGGCGTATCTGGCTATAACCTTGACACTTGGATCTACATACTTCACTCCATGCTCGAAACCGGCCTGATAATCCCTTATTACCGGCATATCGAAGCCACCGACGAATCCCACGATCTTCTCCGCGTTTATCTTGCAGAGTTCGGTTTTATTCGTGAGCAAGGCCGCGAGGCAACCGGCAAGGAAAGCGCCTTCGTTCTGCTTGAATGGCACGGAGACAACATTCGGAAGGCTGGATGTGCCATCGATATAGACAAAAGTCTTGGAGGGGAACATTGCGCTGACTTCGGCGAGTTCCTTATCGAAGAAATAACCCGGGTCCACGAAGATCAGATCGTAATTCATGGCGGCAGCCCTCAGCGAATCGAAATACTTCGAAGGATCTACATTGCACTCGAAGACCTTGTACTCGATTCCGAACTGTTTCTGGGCTTCCTGAATGCCGATGTACGCCATATCTGTAAATCCGCGGTCTCCAATGGCGTCGCCGGCAACGATGGCAACCTTTAAGGCCCCCAAACCCATCGCTACAAAACTCAGTAACGCAAGAACTAGAATCAAACGCTTCATAAGACTTTCACCCCCATCTTGATAGATTTGTAGTACTCGCTTTTCAACATACTTTCCCTGTCAGGATAAGAAGTCGCCGCCCCGATCCTCTCGGTGCTCATTCCCGCGTAGACATTTGCGTAAGTTCCTATCTCCTTCTCATCCAGTTCATTGACGTGTCCCCAGACAACGGCCGCGTTGAAAGCATCGCCAGCGCCCGTGCAGTCGAGAACCTTGACCTTAGAAGCCGGAAAATCTATACTGAAGTCTCCGGAAATAAATGAACAGCCTTTGGCGCCTTTCTTGATCCATATCTCGGAAATCCCCGCATCGAGAAGGTCGAGACAAAATCCGAATTTCCTCGATTTCGAGAATAGAACGGTCAGTTCATCCTGAGCCGGGAGGAAGACATCTACGTAAGGAATCACTTGCTCTATTCTCTCGATGGAAACCGGGTCGGTCTTCCTCATGTTTGGATCGAAGAAAATTTTCGTTCCTGAACGCTTTGCCTTCTTTACCGCTTCCAGGAACGTATGAAAGGTCTCGGCTCCTTCGACTATCGATACACCGGTGAGATAAAGCAAATCCGGGCTTTCGTAAACCTGCGAGAGGTCCTCGCAAGTCATATGTATGTCTGCGGCATTTTTTCTGAACGAGAAGAAAGTTCGCTCGTTCTGGGCCGAAAGCGAAAAAACCACTCCGGTCGGGTACGAGCTAGAAACCTTCGGAGTGAACTCAATCCCCAGCTCCGAAAGGCAAACCTTTATATAATCACCGAAGAGATCGTTTCCTATCATCGTCTCGAACGATGCGTCAACGTTGAGCTTCTTCAGACCCACAAATGTGTTCAGCCCCGAGCCACCGGGATTCAGGATCGGTTTTTCACTATAGACAGAGCCTCCAGGCACGGGGAAGCCGTCGAACCTCCCGATTATATCCACATTTATGTCGCCCAGCACGAGAACGGATTTCTTCATCTATTCCTGATCTCCCCGATCACTTTCATGAACTCCTTCACCCTTTCGCAATCCACGGATTTGTAGGAGTTACCGTCGATCTTGAATGTAGAGCCGACAAAGGCGCCGGAGGCGACTTCGAGTATCTTTTGCGCGTTGACTTTGTTCATACCCGATCCCACCATTATCGGATAGTCGGGAAGTACCCCGCGCACTTTCTTCAGATCTTCGAGAGGTGTTTCAAACCCCGTGTGTTTACCGCTTATGATCACGGCATCGGCCATGAAATACGCCGCGTCGTAAGCCGATTCCTCTATCGGTCTCATCGCAAGCGGCGCTGAGTGTTTTATATGGACGTCCGCGAAGATCTTGATGGATGGGTCGAGGAACTTGCGATATCTTAGGATCTCATGAGGTCTCCTTAATGCCAGACCGGATACGTCGACCGCCGCTTCGGTGAAAACTGTGGCCCTGACGAATCTGGCACCCGAGGTGTGAGCTACCGCTATGGACGCTATCGGATCTGCAAGAAGGCATATTCCCATCGGAACATTCGGATAGGCTTTGTGAACCTCGTGGGCGACGATGGAAAGCGAGGAGACGGTTTCGGCCGGAGCGACGTCGGGAAAATACGATGGATCGTTGTAGTTCTCCACCTGAACGCCGTCGACTCCTCCGTCTATGAGCTTCCCCGCCTCTTCGAGCGCCTGATCTATAACTTTCTTCAGACCCTTTCCGTCGTAAACGGGCGAACCCGGCAGCGGCTTGAGGTGAATCATGCCAATTATCGGCTTTGAAGTAGCGAAGATTTCGTTGAATTCAGATACAGTTGTCATCGGTCGAGCTCCTTTCTGCACTTTTCCATGCTTTTTGAGAACTGCCTCACTCTCTCTGGATCTATGGGACCTTCGGTTTTTCCGTCTTTCTTAAGGCTGGTTCCGACAATTACTGCATCGCAGAGTTTCGGGAAGTACTCGGAGAGGTTTTCTTGAGTTACGCCGCTCCCGACAATGAGAGGGACATCTGGAAGATAATTCCTGACCGCCTCCACATCTTCCGGCTTTGTCTTTCCACCCGTCTTCTTTCCCGTTACGATAATCGCGTCGGCGAGTCCGCGTTCGTAAGCATCCTCGGCCGATTCCTCGATCGATCTTCGCGACAGAGAATAGCCGTGTTTGATATGAACGTCGGCAAATATCTTCACATCTCCGGCCTCGATCATCTTTCTGAACCTGAGGGCATCTGCCGCCACGCTCTCCATCGTTCCGGCATCGACAATATAAGTCTCGGTGTAGTAAGGGACTCTGATGAATTTTCCACCCACGGCCTTTGCTATCGCGAGAGCGGAAATCGCGTCAGATTGAAGGACACATAGCCCGATCGGCACGGAAAGTCTGGACGCAACTTCAAAGGCAATGTAAGTCATCGCCGCAACGGTTTCCGGTCCCACCCTCTTCTTGAACATCATGTCCCGGAAGTTTTCGACTATCAGGCCGTCTATTCCGTTTTCGACCATGATGGTAGCTTCTTCGACGGCTATTCTGGAGATCTCCTTCATCGCCATACCTTCGTATCTTGGCGCTCCCGGCAGTGGCTGCAGATGAACGACACCGATTATCGGCAGCTTTTTTCCGAACATCTCTTCAAACATTTTCATCATCTCACTCCCTGTCTGTATAATTCCTGGGATATCACATATCTATCCGGTCTGAACAATCCTTCCATGTATTCGATAGGAACGTTGTTTGAGATAAATGTAAGTCTTATGATTTTGAGCAGCGGGGAGTTTTCCTTTACCCTCAGAAAGCCGGCCGATCTCTTGTCGGCCGCTTCGGCGGTAACGGTTTCGCTGGCCTTTTCTATCCTCAGACCCAGAGACTCTATCTGCCTGTAAATCGAAGTTGCCGTGAAATCCAGTTCGTCAAGGGGTAGCGCTCTTGAAACGGGGAAGAAGGATGTGGTTATGGCCATTTCCAGACCGTCCACCAGTCTTAGCCTCTCGACTTTTATTACTTCCCGGCTCTTATCGATTCTCAAAAGGGAAGAGATCGTATTGCCGGTCTGGGTCTTTTCAACGCTGATAAGTTTTGCGGAGGGACTGTGGCCGGAAGCGATTATATCCTCTGAAAAGCTGTTAAGAACATTGAGTGCTGTGGAAAGTCTCTCGCTGCTAACATAAGTACCCTTGCCGACCATTCTGACAAGGATTCCATCGTTGACAAGCTGATCGATCGCGTGTCTCACGGTCATGCGGCTTACCTTGAACAGATCGACAAGCTCTCGTTCGGATGGGATTTTGTCGCCGGGAACGAGTCTCCCTTTTTCGATCTGTTTAATCATATAGCTTCTGATTTCCAGATAGATAGGTATCATGCCGACACCTCGCAATCGCGTATAGATATCTATATGTCTATACCACCTGAATTCTATACTTCTTTTTTTAACCAATGCTTCAGTTGTAATTAAGCTTTCAAAGAGGTGTTTAGACAGCTAACCCCAACACACTTCAACTGGTAAGTTGCGGACTTATACCACTTAGAACGGTTGTTGGGTGCGCGTGGAGAGGTGGGGGTAAAAACACGAGAAAGAGCGTCGAGGGTTTTTCGCGTCGTCATTCCGTGGAGCCTGTCCTGATGAGCCTGCCCTGAAATGTTCCTATTCAGGAAACCTATACGGGACCTCATCTCTTCAGTCTCTCCCTCCCTCTCTATGGCCTCTGTTTTACCAGGAACCCACGCTCGGGGCTTATACTGTGTCAACCGCTGATCGCCTTAAGGTTTCAGATCCCGGCTTTTTCGAGTCTCTCTCATTAGCTAGGGCAATTATAAATAAAGAAGTATAATAAGTTTGATGTTACTTATTTTTAAAAGGAGGAAAAAAATGGGTCTTTTCGATACGCTTTCTAAGCAGCTCAGCGAAAAAAGCACGGCAGCGAAGTTAGGCGAGTCTGTTGGTGTAAGCCCGGAAAAGGTACAAAAACTCACAGAGATTGGATTACCGACACTTCTTCAGGGGCTGCTAAAAAACTCCTCCACTCCTGAAGGGGCTGCTTCGCTGGCAAAGGCTTTGGATCAGCACAAGAATGACAATGTCAGCAACATTACCAGTTTTCTGAACGGAGTAAATAAAGATGACGGTGTAAACATGCTCAGTCACATATTTTCCGGCAAGGAAAAACAGGTTGAGAAAAGTCTCGCAAAAGAGACCGGCTTGAAAACGAATCAGGTTGCCGGCCTTCTGTCGCAGTTGGCACCGCTTCTGATGGGTTTCCTCGGCCAGGAAAAGAAGAAAGAGAACCTGGACGCTTCTGGAATAGCCGGTTTGTTGTCGAACGTTGCCAGCCAGGGAGATAGCGGAATGATGGGAATGGCGGCCAACTTCCTTGACAGCAACAAAGACGGAAACATTATCGACGACGTGGGAAACCTGTTCGGAAAGATATTCAAGAAGAAATAATTTAAGCACAAATAGCTAACGGCTGGTCGACTAATAAAATCTGGATCTGTCTGTTCAATACATTTTAAGAGAGGAGGAGAGTCTGTGACAAAACTGGCTATAATTAAGGGAATCGAATCCGCGATCGAGAATAAGTTGAAAGAGCTGGGCATAGTTTCAGTAGAATCTCTTCTGGAAGCTTGCGCAACGAAAAAGGCCCGAACGGAACTCGCAAAGAAGACCGGAATTCCGGAAGATAAGATTCTTACCTGGTCCAATCATGCAGACTTGATCAGAATCCGCGGAGTTGGCGGGAAGTATTCCGAACTCCTGGAAGCCGTAGGAGTCGATACCGTACCGGAACTGTCGAAGCGAAACCCCGAGAACCTGTATTTGAAGATGATCGAGGTTAACGAAAAGGAGAAACTGGTTGAAAGCCTCCCGGCTAAAAAGCAGATCATAAAATGGGTGGAACAGGCCAAGAAATTACCTCGAGTTCTTCAGTACTGAAGCGGTTCGGCGATTCGATCTTCCTGACAGTTTACGGCAATCCGAGCACGAAGGGTAGGACCCAAGGGTCCTACCTTTTCTCAGAGGTTGATTGTATAATGCAATTGTACGCAAACGTTTGCGGAGGTTTGTTGTGGCCGGAAAAACTACGATCAAAGACATCGCGAAGAGTCTCGGAATATCGCCTTCGACCGTGTCGAGAGCTCTGTCGAACGGACCGGGCGTCGGCGGCGATCTCCGTAAAAGGATCCGCAAAGTTGCTTCACAGCTGAATTACATCCCCAATTCATCCGCAAAATCCCTGAGAACAAGAAAAACCAAGACTATCGGCCTCATCGTCTCCGATATAAGAAATCCCTTCTTCCTGGAGTTCATGGGCGGAGTCGAGGCGGTTCTCTTTCCACGGGAATTCAAATTTATAGTGTGTAATACGGGTGAGGATTCGAAAAAAGAAGAGATATACATAAGATGGCTCATGGAACACGGAGTGGAAGGCATCCTCTCTTCCCCTTACCAGGATAGGGAGGGAAGCAACAACGGCGCCTTTTACAAAAAGGCTATGAAGTCGGGAATCCACGTGGTCTTCTACGACAGGCTTCTCGAAGGGGTTGGCGGCATAGACTCCGTGACGCTTGACAACGAGCAGGCGATAATGAACGGTGTTTTCTATCTGAGAGAGCGTGGCCACGAAAGAATTGCGCTCTGTCTTCATAAAAGAGGGATCTATACGATAGAAGAGAGATACTCGGGATTCAAAAAGGCCTGTGCGATTCTGGGAATACATCCCGACGACAGGTGGGTTCTGGAGGATATGACGGATTATTCCGTCTCGCTAGATAAGCTGAGGTCGGTATTGACGGCCTCCGATCGACCGACGGCGGTGATCTCCACCAACCAGTACCTGAATGAGACGGTAGTCAGGGCGGCCCGCGAACTCGGCCTGGATATACCGGCCGATCTTTCCCTGGTGGGCTTTGACGATTCATCGCTGAACGAGCTCATAGATCCGCCGGTGACGACGATCAGACAACCTGTTGTCGATATGGGAAAGATAGCCGCCACACTACTTCTCGGGAGGATAGACGGGGACCGTGGGGAACAGACCAGGATCGTGTTGAAGGCCGAGCTGCTGGAAAGAAATTCCGTAGCCTCTACGGCAAAAATAGTAAAACGGCTATGACAATCGCCATTGTTTAAGGCATAGAAGGAGGAGGAGCATGCAGAAGAGAAAAGTAGGAGTTATAACGTTTTCCGACGGTAGAGATTTCGTGCACAGAGATCTCATCGACATGAACAGAGAGTTCCAGAACCGGCTGGTGAGAGCGCTCGAAGCCACGGGCGAGGTAGAGGTTGTAGTGGCTTCGGAGATCGTCTGGAAGCCCTCGCTGGCCAAGAAGGCCGGAAAAGAGATGATGAAGGCCGAAGTCGAGGCGACTATATTCAACTACGCCATCTGGTGCTGGCCCCATCTGACGGTGCTGGCCTCACTGTACGCCCCCGGTCCGTATCTGGCGTACGGTCAGATAAACCCGGCCTACCCTGGCATGGTCGGTCTTCTGGCCGCCGCCGGAGCTCTGGAGCAGGTAGGCATAACTCCCGAAAGAGTCTGGGGAAACCCGGAAGATCCGGATGTTATCGAGAAAGTGATGCACTTCGTCAGGGCGGCATCGGCCGCGGCGAGGCTGAAAGGCGAGAGGTACGGGATGTTCGGCGGTCGCCCTATGGGTATGTACACCGCCTCCTCCAACGGAGACCAGTGGCTCAAAGAGTTCGGGATCGACGTCGAACAGATCGATCAGTACGAACTCGTAGTGAGGGCCGAAAAGGTATCGAAAGAGGTCACGAAAAAAGCGAGGGAGTGGCTCGAGAAACTCGCGACTGTCCAATACGACGGCAAGCAGCTGACGCCGGAAAAGCTTGAGAAGCAGATCGCGCTGTACGAGGCGGCTCTAGATATAATAAAAGAGTACGAGCTGGACTTCGTCGGCTTCAAAGGCCAGCCTGAGATGACCAACAACTACGCGACCATGGACGTTGTCGAGGCCTTCCTTAACGATCCTTACGACTGGCACGGCATGAAGGACCCGATCGTCGCGGCGACCGAGACCGATATGGACGGAGCCCTCACGATGGAGATATTCAAACACATCGCACAGGCACCGGTCCTCTTCGCGGACGTTCGGCACTACTTCGAAGAGGAGAATCTCCTGGATCTCTGTAATTCCGGCACCCACGCGACCTACTTCGCGGGTAGATCTCTCAACCCCGAAGAGAATCTCAAGAACGTGGTGTTCTATCCCGAAGACTTCTACTTCCCCGCCGGAGGGGCTGCCGTCAAGCATTTCGCCGCACCGGGCAGGGTGACTCTGGCAAGGCTGGCCAGGCAGGACGGAGAGTATGTGATGACCATCGTACCCGGAGAGTTTGTCAAGCTTTCGGCCGCCGAGGAGAAGAAACTCTCCGAGGAAGTTCAGATCCAGTGGCCTCACGCTTACGTCAGGCTCGATACGGATATGGACACTTTCCTCAAATACTACCCCTGCAACCACATCCACGGGGTGTACGGAGATTACGTTGAAGAACTCGTACAGTTTTGTGATATAAAGGGAATCGATTACCAGATACTCGGAGAGTAAATTGAAAGGGAGGAGACGCTGAGATGATATACATCGACGGAATATGCGAGAGAGCGGTGCAACTGGTCAAGGAACCGGTCTTTGCCGGGTTGACCACCAACCCGACGATAATAAAACGAGATAGACCGGGCTGGGGCATGATGGACGCCCTGAAGTTCCTGTCAAAAGTTCCCGGCGAGAGGCACTTCGTACAGGGGAGTATCCTCTCCGGCAACTGGGTCCAGAAAGTCAGGGAGTTTCTCAAGAAGAGCGACTTCGATCCCGAACTATTCACCATAAAGCTTCCCTGGGATCCTCAAAAGGCTTCGGCCATCGTCCCCGAGTTGAACGAGATGGGTGTTGGCGTCTGTGCGACCGCCGTTTACACCGTTCAGCAGTACTACGCCGCGCTGAGCATGGAGGTAGAGTACGTCGCCGTTTATTACGATAGAATGATAAAGGCCGGCATAGACGCCGAGGAAAGGATCGAAGAGATGCTCGAAGTCGGAGGATGGCACTCCAGCGCCCCGCATATAATTGCGGCCAGTATAAAGGATATAGAGAGCGCAAACCTTCTACTGGCGCTGGGTGTTCACGACCTCACTCTTCCGGTCGATATAGCCGGAGAATATATCATGGGGAGCTTCCCGGCCGATGATTTGAACAGATTCGAGGGAGATTTCAAGCTATGAACCAGGCGTTGAAACCGGTTCTCTGTGCGGGAGAAATACTCTACGACTTCATTTCGAGAGACCGCATGCAGGGACTGGGAGGCACCACCCTGTTCGAAAAGAGACCGGGTGGTGCGCCTTTCAATATAGCGGCAGGTCTTCAGAAACTCGGAGTTCCCACGGCCTTTCTTTCGAAAATCGGCTTCGATGAATTCGGAGAGGCTCTAGTCAAGTATCTTAATGAGCTCGGGATCAGGACCGATTACATCGTCAGAGAGACCGGCACAAAAACGACGCTGGCCTTCGCGGCACTTGACAGCGACGGAAAGCCCGAGTTCAGGTTCTACAGAGACCGCGCCGCCGACATATCGCTCCGCAAAGACGAGTTGAAGGATCTCTCACCCGAAGATTTCTCGCTTTTTCACTTCGGCTCCATCGCTCTTCTGGATGAGCCGTCGGCTTCTACCTATATCGATCTTTTCGAGAGGTTCAAGAAGGCCGGAGTGAGGACTTCTTTCGATCCAAACGTGAGAAAAAACGCGGTCGTCGATCACGATACCTTCAGAAGAAAGTTAAGGGAGATAATGCGCCGGGTGGATATTCTGAAGCTGAGCGACGAGGATCTGGAATACATAGCGGGAAAAGGCGACGTTGAAAAGGCGGTTGAGAGCCTGGAGGTCGGTCGCGACGAACTGGTGCTGGTCACGCTCGGAAGTAAAGGAGCCAGGGCCTTCTGGCGGGGGCGGTTCATAGGCGAGGAGGGATTCAAGGTCGAAGTTGCCGAGACGACCGGCTGTGGGGATTCATTCATGGCCGCCGTCATATCCAGACTCTACTCGCTCTCAGATGAACGGTTCAAAGCCCTCGATTTTGAAACGCTCGGAGGGATCCTGAGATTCGCCAACGCCGGCGCGGCGATCGTAGCGACAAGGTACGGAGCGGCAAACGCCATGCCGTCAGGGAGCGAGATCGGGGAGTTTCTCCAGTCCCATCGAAGGTGATCCCGCTTGAAAGGTTTTCTCGCCGTCGATATCGGTGCCTCTGGCGGCAAAGCCTTCGTCGGCAGATACGACGGTGAGAGACTGTCGATCGAAGAGGTTTTGCGCTTCGCCAACGAAGGCTGCTATGGCGGCAAATACAGGCTTTTGAAAAACGCCACTGGCCTTTGGCTGGTGCAGGAACTGCTCAGGGAGTGGAAAGCGAAAGACCAGTCGCTGGACTACCCCTCGCTTGTGCGTATGGCCGGGGAGGCGAGGCCGTTCTCCGGAAAGATAGACGTCGAATCGCCCCGTTTCAAGAGACCGGCAAGCATGGAAAGGGCGATTCTGCAGGAGTGTGCCGATAGCAGTTCGATACCCTGCACACGGGGTGAAATAGTAAGGACGGCTCTGGAAGGCATAGCCGCGATGACGGAACTCACCAGGAAGGAGCTGGAACGGTTGACCGGCAGGATCGACGGGCTCCACATAGTGGACGGAGGAGTGAAGAACCAACTGCTCTGCCAGCTGATAGCCGATTTCACGGGTCTTCCCGTCACCGCCGGACCGGTAGAGGGGACGGCGATAGGAAACATAATCGTCCAGATGCTCGCGCTCGGCGAGTTGAGGGATCCAGGAGAATCGATCGAATTGCTGAAAAGATCCTTCGAAATGCTATCTTACGAGCCGCGAAATTCTTGACAGGCCCCCCGACCGCTACTATTGCGCGGGAAAGAGCTCCAAGAACCCCTCTCTGAAAGCTCTGTACTGACTTCCCTCCAGTTTTTCCGGCACAAAATTGTCAACAGCGAATTTGATGAGCCTTGCGATTCTCTCGACCTCTATGTCGTTATAGCTGTGGCCTTTGAAGAGATCGATGTCGCAGCCCGCTATTTCGGCCATTATCGAGGGAATCGAATAAAGCGTCAGTTGCGACAATCCGGCGATCTTCGCCATACTTTCCAGAAGGGCGATCACCGTATCGAGCGGTATTGTTGATTTGAAGAAATCCTGCAGAACGGGCAACAGCTGACCGTAATAGAAGTGATGGGTCGATTCCGTCTGCCAGGGTTCGACACCGAAGACTTTCAGCATCTCCGCTTTCCTGGGTTTTGTCATGGTCAGAAGGGCCGCGCCGAAAGCGTCGCCGGAAGCGTGAATGTAGTACTTATCACCCTTCACAAGGCCGAGGGCTTTCAAACAGTCGAGATAACCTTCTCGCATATAGTTGGCCGAAACCTCGGGGTCGAAATCCAGTACGTCGCCGTAATTCTCGGTCGGAGTAATCACAAGCTGGGTAATCTCCTCCGATCTCTCCAGTGAAGAGAGCGAAAGCATATCCCGGAGCCTCTTGGGGCCAAGATCGACCACGATGATCTCCTTGAAACCCTTGTTCATTGCCATATTGACCGGAATATTTCTGTAAACGCCGCCGTCTATGAATTTCTCGGACCTGATAGTCTCCCTCCTGAAAACGGGATGGTTCGCGCTGGCAAGAACGTAATCGGCCAGCTGGCCGGAGGGAATATCCTCGATATAAAGCTCTTTCGCCTCCATATCCGTTAGAGAGAAGGCAACTATTCCCATGTCGATCTTGCTCTTCCTGACGGCTTCTTCGTTCAATAAAACGTTGAAACTTTCCCGGAGTGGAGAAGCATCGAAACCGCCGGCTCTCAAAGCTTCGAATATCTTTCCCACGAAGTTGTTGCTGGAGCTGCCCTTAACGACCCTCTCCATGTTGATATTCAACCAGAGATCGCGTGTGTCGCGAAACTTGTTCATGGAGATCGCGACGGAGTTCAACGCGCCGACCGAAGTTCCGTAAACTCCCCCGATCTCTATCCTGGAATCCTTCAAAGCCTTCCAGACCCCTACCTGGTATGACCCGCGGGCGCCGCCCCCCGAGAGAACCAGCCCTATTTTGCCTTTGAACTCGATCCGTTCGTCTTTTTTGAGTAACCTTTCAGAGAACTCGACTCTGCCCACCGCAATCACCTCGATTCAATTCTATCTGAAGGGAGGACAAATACCACCCTAACTGGAGCCGTCCTTCGTCAGTCGTCCCAGAGCGTGGACCCGTCCTTGGGGAACCTGAGGCTAGAGGTAAGAGGCAAGAGGCTGGAAGGTCGATAAGATCTCGACTTTCTTACCTCTGACCTCTCCCCCTCTTACCTCTGTTTAGAGACAGACGAGAAGAGCGAGATCCCGTATAAGATTCCTGAACAGGAGCCCTGAATAGGAATATTTCAGGGCAGGCTCCTCAGGACAGGCTATTACGGGATGACACGGGATGACGGTGTGCGCGAAAAATGAGACAGACGTGAGGAGAATCGTCAGTCCCTATTTTCGCCAAACGGGATAACAGCGCTCTCTCCTTCTCGTGAGTGAAGCGAACTCTCGACGCTCTTTCTCGTGTTTTACCGACAACCTACACCACCCCCACCACGGCTCTTAGTCGCCTCTCGAAATGTATAAATATATGTTAAAGGCATATATGGTGATATAATATCTATGGGTCTTTTTACCGTAAAGAGAGGTTGCTTTCATGACTCACGTGTACGGTGTTGTGCCTTCGCGGAGATTGGGCAGGTCGCTGGGTGTGTCAACGATTCCCTTCAAGACCTGCAATTATTCATGTATTTATTGCCAGCTCGGGAGAACGACAAATATAACTAACACCCGCACGAGTTTCTACCCTCCCGGGGAGATAATAAACCAGGTCAGGGATTTCGTGAACGAGAAGGGCGAGGAGAGTTTCGACGTTGTAACTGTCGTGGGCGAGGGCGAGCCCACGCTGTACAGACCGCTCGATCATCTGGCGGGGGCGATCAGGGAGTTGACTTCCAAACCCCTCGTGCTGATCACCAACGGATCGCTTCTCTTCGACGCAGACCTCAGAGACGAGATCTCCGGTTTCGACATCGTGATGCCGACACTGGACGCTTACGACCGGGAGAGTTTCAGACGAATCAACAGGCCGTTCGGAAAGCTCGAGTACGAAGAGGTTTACGAGGGTCTGGTGGATTTCTCCGGAGAGTTCGCCGGAGAGGTATGGCTGGAGGTCATGCTCGTAAAGGGTTATAACGACGACGAAAGGTCCCTTGCACTGTTGAAAGAGCGGCTTTCCAGAATTAGAGCGAAGAGAGTGTATATAAACGTTCCTGCAAGACCACCGGCCGAAGATGGGGTCACAATACCGGATACCGCCACTTTGAAACTCGCACGTGAATTGCTGGGCGCTGCGAGTATCGAAAACCTTCCAGTCAGCAATTTTCTATCGCTCGAAAGCGATGCGGAGAGCACCGTTATCGAGATCATAAAGCGCCACCCCATGTCGAAAGAAGATATAGAAAGCCTCCTCTTTTCGCGGTTCGGTCCGGGTTCAGCCGAAGGGGTTTTAGAAAAGTTATCCTCTAGAGAAGATGTGGAAAGGCGCGAATACGCAGGGAAAATCTTCTACAGATACAGGTCGGTCTGATCGAAGGCCGGAAATAAATCTCGCCTCGCGATTTTTAGATCTTGCCGTCACAGGACGAAAAAGTCCTCTTCCACTTCTGCCCACTGTCTCCTGTGTTGTGCCTCGGGTGAGGTACTGCAAAGGCTTTCCGTATTTGTCGGTCATAATGATAAACTTGAATCAAGGAAGGAGGGCTTTCCGTTGGGAAGAGTTGCGGTGATCGGCGAGCTACTCATAGATCTGATTTCCGATACGCAGGTCAGCGAACTTTCACGGGCGAAGAGCTTCAACAGGTTCTTCGCGGGCTCGCCGGGCAACCTCGTTTTCAATCTTCATGATCTCGGCGTTGATTCCGCTATCCTTTCCAGAGTCGGGGACGACTCCTTCGGCCGGGCCTACATCGATCTTCTCGCAAAGAGGGGGATCGATGTCTCATACGTTCAATTTGACAGAAGGAGGCACACTTCGTTCGTGATAGTATCGCGTTCCGACTCGACTCCGCAATTTTTGGCCCTGCGCGGCGCGGATTGTATGCTGGAGCCTCCCGTGGAGATAGATCGGTTTCTCGACGGTGTGCAGTTTCTTCATCTCACTTCCTGGCCGCTATCACTTTCACCGGCCCGCGAGACGACCGTCTCGGTAGTTCAGAAAGCTGCGGAGAGAGGGATAAAGATCTCGCTCGATCCCAACTATCGCGAAGTTATCTGGGAGTGCGGACACGACGGACCTGCCTTCATCAAGAAGATGTTGAGATATATCCACATCGTCAAGCCCTCAGACGACGACGCGCGGCATATATTCGGGGAGATGCAACCGCGAGAGTACTTAGATCTCTTTCACGAATTTGGAGCGAAAAACGTGATACTGACACTCGGGAAACGTGGTGCGGTTGTCTCCGACGGTTTCAGGATTGAAGAGATCGCTCCCTGCGCCAGAAGGGTCGTAGATACCACCGGGGCCGGGGATGCCTTCTGGTCGGGCCTGTACAGAGGGCTGCTCGAGAGGAAAGATATCTTCGAAGCGGCCCGTTATGGAAACATGTGCGCCGCCTTTAGAATAGAACACGAAGGAAAAGATACGCAACTCCCTGCGATCGAAGAGCTAAAGACGATTTATGAGAGGTGTTGAAGCATGAGAGTAGCATTTATCAATCCACAGGGGAATTTCGATTCGCGCGACAGTTACTGGACCACTCATCCCGATTTTGGGGGACAGCTCGTATATGTCAAGGAACTGGCCGTCGCGATGTCCGGACTGGGTATCAACTGCGACATAATCACCCGAAGAATCACTGATCCAGATTGGCCGGAGTTCGCAGGCGATATGGATTCGTATCCGGGTGTGGAAAATGTGAGAATAATAAGAATCCCGTTCGGGCCCGAAGGCTTCCTGAAAAAGGAAGAGCTCTGGCCGCATCTGGACCAGTTCAGAAAGGGGGTAATTGAGTTCTACCGTCAGGACAGAACTATGCCCAGCTTCATAACCGTCCATTACGGCGACGGCGGCCTGGTCGGGGCGATGCTTTTCAAGGATACAGGCATCCCCTTTTCCTTCACTGCCCATTCGCTCGGCGCACAGAAGCTCGAAAAGCTTCTTCAGACCGGCGATGACAGGGGCGAGCTTGAAGAGAAGTACAACTTTTCGTACCGGATAGCGGCCGAGAGGCTCGCAATGAAGTATTCGGCCGTCAACTTCGTCTCCACTTCGATGGAACGTTACCAGCAGTACAGCCACAGGCTTTACAGGGACTTTGTGAATATCGGGGATGACTCCAGGTTCAGAGTCGTGCCCCCCGGTGTGAACACTTCGATCTTCAAGACGGAATCCACCGATCTGGACGCCCATATCGAGGAGAAGCTGAATTCAGCTTTGAAAGGGTTTGTAGAACCTTCAAGACACTCTCTGCCCTTGATCATCGTCTCGAGCAGACTGGAACCCAAGAAAAACCACACCGGCCTCGTAAGGGCCTTCTCAACCGATACTGCATTGAATGAGGCCAGCAATCTCTTGATAGTCGTGAGGGGAATGGAAAATCCGTACGATGAGTACGAAAAGACCGATGATCCCGAAAGAGTTGTTCTTTCCGAGATTATCGAGATCGTCAGAAGAAACGGCGTTGAGAAAAAGGTTCTCTTTCTCAACATCGAAAGCCAGCTAGAGTTGGCCGCTCTGTACAGAGTTGCCGGCAAGCTGAGATCGATCTTTGCACTGACTTCTCTGTACGAACCGTTCGGCCTGGCGCCGATCGAAGCCATGGCCTGCGGGCTACCGGTAGTTGCCACTTCGAACGGCGGTCCATCCGAGAGCTTGAATGAAAACGGAGTCGAGTACGGGGTTCTGGTCGATCCGGCCGATACGCAGGATATTTCCCGCGGGTTGAAGAGGCTTATAAACTGCGATCAGGCTGTCTGGAAATCCTTCAGGGAACGAGCCATGGACAGAGTGATGGACAAATACACCTGGGCAGCCACGGCAAAGGGGTATCTCGATGCGATCAAAGAGCTTATCAAAAGCACGTATCCCGAGCCGGAGATTCCCGACTATATATATACCGGGATCGATGTACCCTTCATCGAGTGAGAAGGCTAACCGTTCGATAACCGGGCCAATATGTTTGCCAGTCAGGAAGGGAGGCGTGCCGCTTAACCCTTTGAACGGGGTCCTTGGCGGTGAGTTGCTGTGAAGAATCCGGCCTTGAAGGTTGCATTCGCATATATTGTATTTGGAGCCTTGTGGATTTTGTTCTCGGATATGCTGGTCAACGCGTTTTTTCCGGATAAGGCTTCTTTATCCACCGTGCAGACCTATAAGGGCTGGGCCTTTGTAGTCTCCAGCGGTCTTCTCTTTTACTTCATGATCTTCAGGGAGTTTCGTGGAAAAGCGAAGGCGAACGTGCTGCTGACGAGGCAGAAGGACTTTTCCAATTCCGTTCTCAACAGCGCCGGGGTCTATGTAGCGGTAATTGACGACAGGGGAACAATTGCGAGAATCAACGAGAAGTTCGAAAGGCTTTTCTCCTCTTCCGGCGGAGAAATCATCGGGAAAAGCATATACGATATTTTCTTGAATCCCTCGACGGCGAGCGGTTTGAGATCGGCCGTAGATGATATCCGTGATGGAGACGGCGAACAGGTTTTCGAAAGCGGCTGCCCGGTTCCCGGGAATACTCTGCATATTCGCTGGTCGTTGCGCTTTCTCGCCTCCTGGAAGGAAGAGACCGATTATTTCGTTCTCACCGGAGTCGATATAACCAAAGTCGTCGAATCGGAGAGGAGCGCAACTAAAAGATTGAACAATATTCAGGCTCTTCACGAGATAGATCTTGCGGTCAGTTACAACGTAGAGCTCGAGAAGATGCTGGACGTCTTTCTGGAGAAGTCCATATCCAGGCTGGAAGTGGATGGCGCCGATATTTACTTGCTGAGTGAGGACAATAAATTGAGATTCACGCATGGAATGGGATCGATATCCGGCAAAAGTCTCCCTGTCGATCTTCCGCTTGAAGGTACCGTTCCCGGGAGGGTCGTGCTCACGGGCGAGCCTTATTCGGGGCCGTTGCGCCCCGATTCAGGCGTAAACTGCCCCAGACTTGAGATGATAAAAGGGATGAAGATATCCGAATACCACGCAGTTCCCCTTCAGACGCGCGGCAAGACCCTGGGAGTGCTGGAGGTCTTCAGTGTTGATGAAAGGGAGCGTGACAGCGAATGGCATGACTTTCTGATCACACTCGCCGGGCAGGGGTCACTGGCAATAGATGTGGCTATCATGATAGAGAGCCTTAAAGCGAGCAACAAGATGATCAAGCACGCTTACGATCAAACGCTAGAAGGCCTCGCGATGGCCCTCGAGTTGAGAGATATAGAGATGGAGGGGCATTCGCGCAGAGTGACGGAACTGTCCATGGCCCTCGCCAGAGAGATGGGGCTGAGCGATGGAGAGCTCGAGAGCTTTTACAGGGGCGCGCTTCTGCACGATATCGGAAAGATTTCCGTGCCGGACGAGATACTGTTCAAAAAAGGTCCGCTGGATGAAAGCGAGTGGGAGATAATGAAAGCGCACACAGTCTATGCCCGTAAGCTCCTTTCTCAGATCGACTACCTGGTGCCGTCGCTGGATATACCCTACTGCCATCACGAACGCTGGGACGGTTCCGGTTATCCCCAAGGACTGAAAGGTGAAGAGATTCCTCTTTCGGCCAGGATTTTCGCGATCGTGGATGTTTACGACGCGCTGACTTCGGAGAGGCCGTATAAACACGCCTGGTCCGAAGAAGAGGCGCTGAAGTATTTGCGAGAGAATTCGGGGAAATTATTCGACGAAAGGATCGTTGATCGCTTCCTGAAAATAGTAAAAAGCTGAAGAATTATAAAAACGGAGGTTGCGCTTGTGCAGTACGATTTCGACAGAAAAATAGAACGCAGGGGTACGAACTGTCTTAAATGGGACCACGCGGACTGGTTTTTCGGCACGAACGATCTTCTGCCGATGTGGGTGGCGGACATGGATTTCGAAGCGCCCGAACCGGTGCTGGAGGCAATCAGGGAGAGGGCAGGGCACGGGGCCTTTGGATATACCGTTAAACCGGAAAGCTACCACGAGGCCCTTGTCGAGTGGATGAAAAAAAGGCACGGATGGGAGATTAAGAAGGAATGGCTGGCACACGCTCCCGGAGTGGTTCCCGCAGTTCATCTGAGCATCATGGCCTTTTCCCATCCCGGCGATACCGTTCTGGTCAACAGCCCGGTCTATTACCCCTTCTACAGCGCCGTAAAGAATACCGGCCGACAGCTTCTTTTGAGTCCTCTCAAAAGCGAGGAAGGCCGTTACGAAATGGATTTCGAAGATATCGAGAGAAGAATAGACTCCAGGACGAGGCTCTTCATACTCAGCAACCCCCATAACCCGGTGGGAAGAGTCTGGAAAAGAGAAGAGCTGGAGAGACTGGGAGAGATCTGCCTGAAGCACGATATAAAGATCGTTTCCGATGAAATACACTCGGATCTGATCTTCGAAGGATACAGACACGTTCCCCTGGCCTCGATCTCGAGAGAGATTTCTATGCAGACGATAACCTGCGTCGCCCCGAGCAAAACTTTCAACCTGGCGGGACTGGCCACCGCCTCCGTGATTGCCGAAAACAAGAGGATGCTCGATGAATACAACAACGCACTCTCTTCGGTGGGGATAGGACTGGCCAACATCTTCGGAATCGTAGCCTTCGAAGCGGCCTACAGGTACGGCCAAGAGTGGCTGGATCAACTGCTGCCCTATCTTAGGGGAAATTTCGATTATATGAGGGAGTTCCTCGGCAAGAATCTGCCGGCGGTGAAGGTGACGGAACTCGAAGGCACCTATCTGGCCTGGCTGGATTTCAGGGGACTGGGTATGACTGTGGAAGAACTCAAAGACTTCCTGTACAAAAAGGCCAGGGTGGGCTTCGAAGACGGCTCGGTCTTCGGAGAGGAAGGGGCCGGTTTCATGAGGGTCAACCTCGCCTGTCCCAGAAGCACCGTCGAGGAGGCCTTGAACGGACTTCTGGAAAGCTACGGAGAAATATCCGGCCCTCGAGGGAGAGCATAGGGTCTAGATCCAGAAAGGACTGTCATCCCGTGGAGCCTGCCCTGAAATGGTCTCATTCAGGGTTCTTATACGGGATCTCGCTCTTCTCGTCTGTCTCTAAACAGAGGTAAGAGGGGGAGAGGCGTTCCCCAAGGACGGGTCCATGCTCCGGGACGACTGACGCCGGACGACTCTTCCGCTCTTATAGCTCATTCTAGCGTAAAGATTCCCAGTTTCTTCAACCTGGTTCTCTCGTCGATCACTTCGTTGTTTTCATCGACCGCGAAGGTAGCCCCATCTATGGTCGCGGTCGTTGTTTTCCCCTTCGCCACCGACATTTTTCTCAATCCCGGGGCGTCTAGAATCCCCGCGTTTATGGCTGCGTAAATGGTCTCGGGCGAGGTCAGACTGGAGATCTTGATACTCTCCATGGCCTCGAGTATAGTGGCAGATTCGTTTTTCAGGAACTCTTTGTGTAGTTCTATCTTATCGTCCTTCGAGAAATCGGGCAGTCCTTTTGCGGCCTCGCTCATGGCGTGTTTCACCATCTTCACGCTCTCGATTATCTCCACGGGCGTGGCCCTTTTCGTCGCTTCGCAGTAGGCCACCACGTGGACTATCTGAGGTTGCAGATAAGAGGCAGTGAAGAGAGAGGATACCAGCTGGCCCATCGACATGTGGGGATCGGCCGGGAAGGACATGAGTCCGGGACGTACCATCGTTACAGGAATGAAACTCTCGCTCTTCAACGATTCGATCAGTTCCTTTTTCGCGAGAGACTTGGCGATATCCATAGAAGGCGAGATCCCCGGGGGCGTATTCATCATGTACTGGGCCACGTACACCTTCACTCCCAGTCTTCTGGCGGCCATGGCGGCCAGATACGCCATCGTAACCTCGATGGCGTCGTGGCAGTATCTGAGAGCCCACTGGTGGGCCTCGTTTATCTCGACGGGAATTCCCCTGCCGCCGTTCCAGGCTATAGCGCTCTGGTTTTCTCTTATAGCCTCCAGAAGCTCTCGGTCCGATCTTCCGTCGAGCTGTGAGTACCAGGTGAGCGGAATGGCGGCCCAGGCGTTGTTCAAAGTCTCTTTGAAGAGGAGAGAGAACTTCAACAGCTCTCTCGTGCCCGAATAAGAACGCACTAGCGGATAGTTACCCCTCCGGCTGGCTTCGTACATTCTCTCGAAATCCTCTCTCTTTCTGAAGGGCGCACCTCCGGCGCCATCCTCGGAACGGACCATGTTCTCGGGATGGAAGAACCATTGCTGACAGTTTTGATCCGGCGCGAGAGAGATGATATCCAGCAAACGTGATTGCGCGAGTTCCTTCACGGCCAGTTCCGTCTCTTCGAGCGTTTGAAGGCCGATATGGTGACGAATCAGGGGGAAAGGCTCTTTGAAGGCAATTCTCTCGAGCAATCCCTGGGGGTATTCAACGGTCCCTCCCGCTTCGTCGCGACCCCGCAAATAGCCTGTCACTTCCTCCAGCGATTCGCTCCCGTCGAAGACTCTGTCGAACATCCCCGATTCACGGGCAACCCCGGCCGTCTCGACGGTGCCGCCGAAGATCATCTTCTTTTCGACGCCTTCTCTCTCCAGCGCCGTCCGCAATTCTCTGAGAAGTTCTCTGCAAGATTCTCCTCCAAGCCGGTAGCTTATCGCTATGATATCGGGCGAAACTTCTTTTATACTGTCCAGCAGCTTGTCTATTCCCAGCACGCTGCCTATATACACGCATTCGTACCCTTCTTTCCTGGCAAGTCCCAGAAAGTTGAGGATTCCGGCGGTGTGAATATCGCTACCTATCGCCCCGGCCAGTATCTTATCCATCGCCGTCCCCCTTTTCAACGTAATGCCTTAGATCTTCAACGGACATCTCGTTCACTCCCAGCCGTTCGATGTTTCTGCCTTCCTTCCAGAAGTCCCTTCCCATGACCGCCCCGGCTATGTTTATCACAGAGTCCATGGTCTTGGTGTCGACGCCGAGTTTTTTTCCAAAGCAGCTCATGGGAACCAGGCTCATCGGAACGTCTTCGATTATGTAGCGGTTTTCCATGCTGATCGGCGCCATGATGCCCCTGTAACCTTCGTTGTTGTGGATCGCGTTGTACAGATCTTCTCCTCTGGCATCGTAAGCGTAATCAAGCCATTCTCTGGCGCCCATAGCCTGAACGCCGAGTTTGCTGGTAACCTCGCAACGCTCTCTATCTACCTCTTCAAGGACCCTCGCGACGGCCGGGCTGATTCCGTCGAGATAGAACTGGAAGTCTCCGTGAGTGGATTCTATCCATCCGGCGTTCATAAGTATCGCTCCGGGATGGAATATCGCACCGATGTTGTTGAAGCTCGTATAAAGTACGTTGTCCGTAAGCGTGAATTCGGGAATCACATCCCCGATCACCGGCATGAGGAGTTCGTTGTCCTTTGAAGGCAGTACAGCCACCGGTACGGCGTTCTTGATCCGGAATATCCTTACCATCCCCGGACCGGAGATCCTGGAGGCAAAGAGAAAGGTCTGTGCCTCGGCCAGTACCGCTTTGTTCCTCACGCCGCACTCTTTGAATATCTTGTCGAACTCAAGGGCTCCTCCCGTTCTTCCGGGATTGAGAATGACGACCTGACCTTCCGAGATGAACTGTGAGAGCTTTCTGGCTACTTCCGCGTGCGCGAAGGCGGGCACGACTATCATGATGAGCTCAGCGCCGGAAACGGCCTTTCCCATATCCGTCCCGACATATTTCAAACGCGCGGTTCCACCCGATTCTCCCTCCACTTTGAGTTTTTTGCTTTTCAGTATAGGCTGGATTCTGTTCTGACTTCGATTGTAGAGCGCAACTTCGTTCCCACGCATGGCAAGCACCGCTGCAAGAGCCTGTCCGCCATTCCCCGCACCTATTACCGCTATTTTCATTCGACACCTCCTGTTCTTCAGACAACCACTGAAAAGACCTGCGTTTAACTGCAATTCTCAAGCTACGATCGATACACATTACAATTATACTTTATTCGTCGCACGTCCTTTTTTAAAGTCGTGTATAACCATTCAGAGGTTTTATTGGTGTTCGGCGATACGGTGTGAATCTTCGAAAGATTCCGACGACCTGCCGATTTTCTATCAGTTGCGGTAAACGGTCTCTATGGCTCCTTCACAATGGTAGACTTCTTTGAAAATATTGAAGTAAAGCGACTCTTCTTTGGTCCTTATGCCGGCCTTTTCTCTATCTCTTTCGAACTGTTCCTGACTCACCGTCTCTTGCGCGTATCTTTCCATAAGATCGTAAGAGCCCGCTCCGATACTGAACTTCTTCTTTTTCCTCCACACTATCTCGTCCGGCAGCCGGTCTTCGAAGGCCTTTCTGAGTATCCACTTCTCGGTTTTATCTTTACCGTGCAGTTTCCAGTCAACCGGTATGGAGAAGGCCAGTTTCAGCATATCCGGATCCATGAAGGGAACATCGTATTCGATACCGTGAGCCAGAGCCATTCTGTCGTCTCTCTGGAAGCCTGAACGGTGACCGTTCTCGGTTATTCGCAACAGCTCGGCCTCGATCTCTTCTCCGGACTCGATCTTCTTCATATAATCGTACCCGGCGAAGAGTTCGTCGGCGCCTTCGCCCATAAAGACGAATTCGCAACCGTTTTCGCTGGCTAGTTTCGAGAGAATGAAATTCGGTATCGAACTCCTTACAAGGAGCGGATCGAAGGATTCCAGATGATAGATCACGTCCGGCAGAACTTTCAGCATCTCATCGAGATCGTAGAAATACTCCAGATGTTCGGTACCCAGATGATCGGCGACCACTCTTGCGCACCCCGGATCTTCACCGTCGCTCTTGCCTACCGTGAAGGTCTTGAAATTGCCGACAAACTGTTTCAAAGAGGCCGCGATACAACTGCTGTCCAGTCCGCCGCTGAGGAAGATCGAAGGTTCGCAGTCCAGAACTTCCAGTCTCTTCCTTATAGAATCTTCCAGGGCTTCCCTCACATCTTCGATGGCTTTTTCCTTATCGGTAACGGTCTCGCCGGAGTCGATGATTTCCCTGCAAGTGGAATACTCTTTGAAACCTTCCTCTCTGGTGAAGTAATGACCGGGCGGGAAGAGGGCAACCTCGTCGCAGTAAGGTGCGATCGCCTTCAACTCCGAGGCGAAGATCGTCTCTCTACCTATCCGGCCGTAATAAAGAGGCTTCAGCCCTATTGGGTCTCTGGCGATTATCGTCTCTTTGCCATCGTTCACGGCCAGCGAGAAAGAGCCTTCCAGTCGCTCGAGAAAGCCTTCGCCGAGCTCCCTGTAAAGCCGCATGACCTCCTCAGACCAGTCCGATCCTGGCGGAGACAGAAGAAAACCGTCGATGACGGCCGCGCCTTCTGGGGATGAATGTCGCATTTTTGAGGCTGAAAAGGCCCTGCCGGCGGTGGAGGCCATCTGAAAACCGTCTACGCTTTCGTAGATAGTTTTTTCTTCTCCCCTGTGAGCCATCAAGTCTAGAGACTCACCAAGGAGTTCTTCATTGTCACCTGTGAATATGACTATTGCGCTCATACTTATCTCCTTTCGAGGGTAGTTCTGTTGGAATATACCGAACGCGGCTAATATCGGCTGGATTGTTTATCTGCTTTAATCGTATTATACCATATCGACAATACTGGACGCTGTAACCTTCATTTAAAGCCATATACAGAAAAAACATTCGAAGGGTGTGAGGTAGGGGGTAAGAGGTCTGAAAGGTCAAGATCTGAGGATCTTCTCACCTCTCGCCTCTATCCTCTGACCTCTGACGACGACGGTTCCCGCTCTTCCGAAGGATGAAACGATAAGCCTTCATGTTAACGAAAAGAATGCGACAGCATCGTCAGTATAATATAGTGAAAACCCGTGATTTATGGAGGAAACCAACATGAGAAGCATACTGATCAACGGAGAAGTCACCTATAACGCGACATCGCAGATATTGAACAGTAATACCTTCAAGAAGATTCTATCCGAGCTAATAAAGGACTCCGAGGAGAAGAAGAATTCGCTCCTTCCCCTTTTCGAGCCGTTCTTGAAGAACACCGATACAGTTGACACCGCACAGAAGTACGATATAGAGGGGATAATAGAGCTACTTCTGGCTCTCACGATCGATCCTATAGAGAAGATCGACGGTTCGCCTTATTACTCTTTCCCGAAGATGAGCAACAAGAAGGATCTGCTGGTGAGGTTCGTGGAGAGCCTCTTCTCTCTCTGGAGAAACAAGCACAGGTTCATCATCAAGCGCGACGAATATACCCCCAACAGGTTCGACAGAATATTCAAGCAGATGCTGCTGGTTAGAACCAACACCGATCTTAAAGGACTCGTACTCAGTATGTACCGCCAGATACTCATAAACGTCTCGGATATCAGGCTAAAGATCCTCAGACAGGAACCAGGCGGCGCACAGGTGGGTTTCATCGTTGACAAGCCCGCCGTGGACCCCAGGATGAAGCTCAAGAACGCCGACTGGCTGTATGAATTGGAGTATGTCTGGAGTATAGTGTTCGAGCCGCCAGTGATCTTTTACACCAAGTCGAACAAGCGCAGGGGTGTCTTCAAGGTCAACGACAGGCCAGTTCTCGATAGAATCGATATCACAGATCCCAAAGACTGGTTCGGCTTTCCAATACACGTTGGAACCAAACTTATATACGTCGTCGTGAACAAAGAGTATCTGGCTCTCGCTTCGGGATTGGGAAATCTCTTCGAGCTGGCCAGCTTCGACATAATAAAGAACAAAAAGCCCGACGGCATATACATACTGGGTATCGACAATCAATTCTTCGAAGAACCCGACGACTTCAACGGCGTGATCTACAAAGAGAACGACGGGACGTACGTCGGCCTCGTCGGAGACGATCCATCCATAGACTATTTCGGCTATATGAAGAAGATGATCCTCACGATTCACAACCTGCTGATTATAGACGAGGGGAGGCTTCCGATCCACGGAGCGCTGGCACATATAAAGTTGAGAAACGGAAAGAAGGCAAACGTCATGCTCATAGGAGACAGCGGCGCCGGAAAGTCCGAGACGCTCGACGCTCTCAACAGACTTCAGGGAGAGGTATCGGAGGTGAACATACTCATCGACGACATGGGATCGCTGGATATCACGGGCGACGGGACGGTAGTCGCTTACGGGACTGAAACCGGCGCCTTCGTCAGGCTGGACGACCTCCAGCCGGGGTACGCTTACTCCACGATGGACAGGAGCATCTTCATGAATCCCAACGAGATAAACGCCAGGGTGATCGTCCCTTACTCCAACTACACGGAGATCATAAAACCGACCAGGATCGATTACTTTCTCTACGCCAACAACTACAACGAAGATGTGAAAGAGAAGATCGCTTTCTTCAAAAAGGCCGAGGACGCCAACGATGTCTTTTCTAAAGGCGCGCGCATGGCCAAAGGAACCACGACGGAAAAAGGTCTAACATACAGCTATTTCGCCAACCCCTTTGGCGCCGTTCAGAGAAGAGAGAAACACGAAGCGATCGCACAGCGCTACCTGAAGAGTATGATAGACGGCGGTGTCAAGGTGGGCGAGGTTATGACCCGGCTCGGGATTCATGGCTTCGAAATGGAAGGTCCGCTTCAGGCTGCAAAGGCTCTTCTCGAAGCGATCGAGGAACTCGAGTCATAAAATGTAAAAATAACAGTAAAATATGATATCCTTTGCTACGAGATCTTGTGAAAGTGGGGTGTTAACGTGCCTAAAACGGTAATCGATGTGAGAAATCTGAAAAAGCACTACGGGGAAACGAAGGCGGTTGACGATATCAGCTTTCAACTCATGGAAGGTGAAGTCCTCGCCATACTCGGACCGAACGGAGCCGGAAAGACTACAACTGTTGAAATGCTCGAGGGTCTCAGGAAGCCCGATTCGGGCGCTGTCGAGTATTTCGAAGAGAAACTGCCCCCTTCCAGCGACAGGGTGAAGGAAGAGATCGGTGTTCAGTTGCAGTCTTCTAGCTTTTTTGAGTACCTGTCCGTCAAGGAGACGCTCGATCTTTTCAGGGGGCTCTACACCAAAGGTGTTTCGTCGGATGAATTGATCGAGGAAGTTTCTCTAGACGAGAAGAAAAAGACCTACACGAAAAATCTGTCGGGGGGCCAGCTTCAGAGGCTGGCGGTAGCCGTTTCTCTGGTGAACGATCCAAAGGTCGTCTTTCTGGATGAACCTACGACCGGGCTCGATCCACAGGCAAGGCGAATGCTATGGGAAACCGTTCTAAATCTAAAAAAGAGACAGAAAACCATTATTCTTACCACTCATTATATGGAAGAGGCCGAACATCTGGCCGACAGGATAATAATCATGGATCACGGAAAGATAATATCCCGCGGCACTCTCGACGAACTCATAGCTTCGATAGAGACTGAAGATATAGTTTCTTTCAGAGTAAAGGGCGAGGAAGAGATTCCACAGGAATTCCTTCAGATGGAGGGCCTCAAACACGTCGAGAACAGAACATACGCGGTCACTACAAAAGACGTTGAGAGAACTCTGGGAAGGCTGTTCGAGAGATCCAAGAAATTCGAAATACTGCTTGACGACGTAACTATAAGAAAGCCGAATCTGGAGGATGTGTTCATAACGCTTACCGGTCGAAAACTCAGGGACTGAGGGTGAGATTCAATGAGCAGAATGTTGAAGTTTACCTCAGGACTCTTCAAAAACGAAATCAGGGAGTTCCAGGTGATGTTCTGGAGCTTCATTTTTCCCCTGATTCTCTATTTCATTCTCACGTCGGTTTTCGGAGGAATGGCCTCGGGGAATTCGCAGGGCATATCTTTCAACCTGGGAATTGTAAAGGAGGAAAACCTCACGGGATTCGGCAGGGTTCTCGACGAAGTGCTGGGAAGTATAAGCTCTCATGGGGGTCCCTTTGTACAGAGGGAATACGGCAATCTGGACGAGGCCCTGGAAGATCTCAAAAACGGTAAACAGGATATCGTACTCGTGATCCCCAAGGGAACCAACGCAAAAATGACGGGATCGTTGATGCTCCAGGTTGGCGATGTGCCGCTCCGTATGCATTACATAAGCGGAAAAGAATCTTCGTCTATTGCGGCCAACATCCTGGGGGAAATCATGAACGAGGTGAACCTCGAGATAAAGAAGCGGCAGGAAGAGAACTATATAGACATAGCTTCCACAAACAACGTCGTCTCGGCCAAACAAGAGAAAGGTTTCGACTACAACGAGTACATCTTCCCCGGTGTAGCGCTGATGATGATTCTCTCCGTTTCGCTTTTCAACAGCCCCATCGGATTGATACAGTACAGAGTTTCCGGTACCAACAAGAAACTTTACACGACTCCTTTGAAGCCTCTGGAGTACTTTTCGGCCCATTTCGTAAAGCTGGTCTTCACGATGCTCATGTCGCTAGTGCTCCTGTACATCATCGCGCTCACAGTTTACAGGGTTCAGGGAACTATCTTCGATCCGCGATTCATACTGTCGCTCATATACTCGATGCTTGTCTCGGTATCGTTTGGCCTCATGGTGGCCTCGTTCGCCAAAAAACTTTCGACCGCCACCGTAGTAGGACAGAGTCTTTACCAGGTGATGATGTTCATGGGAGGTCTCTACTTCCCCGTCTTCGACCTGCCCTGGGGATTGAGATGGATAGTCTATCTGCTACCCACGACGTACCTGGTGGAACTCAGCCGGCGCTTCATGGGTTACACGATCGCCCCGATTTCCATGACCTGGTTGATAGTCGTTCCCCTGATATGGATGATCTTCTCGGTGAGCGTCTTCGCCCTGAACTTCAGGAAGGTGATGGGTTATGAGTAAAAGCAAATTGAAGCCGATGTTCATCGCGTTCGCCAAAGAGGCTTTCAGGAACAAGCTTGAGGTTTTTTTCACGCTGTTTTTCCCGATGCTGTTTCTGATACTTTTCGGCTTCTTCTTCAGTGGTTCCGGCGGGTACAGCAAATCTAAGCTGGGTCTCTTTCAGAGTGGAACGATGGATATAAAGCCGATAATAGAGGAGTCAGGAGCCTGGTCCGTCACCATTTACGAGACCAGGGACAAACTGCTCGAGGCCGTTAGCGGAGGAGAGGTTCTTCTGGGCGTCACCTTCGACGGGACCGGTATTGAGTACAGCTACCGGGAAGGAGACTTGAGCCAGAGAAGCACCATAACGATGGCCCAGTCGAGCATATCGGCCGCAGTTGAAAAGAGGATCAACGATGCCAAAACCGTTATAGTCCTTGAAAAGATACCCGAGACGGCCGGCAGGACGACGGCCACCGATGCTGACTATACCATGTCCGGAGTTATCGCCATCTCCATTCTGTCGGCAGGAATGTTCTCTGTTATAAGCGTCTTCGGCAGATACAGGAAGCGCGGGGTGCTCAAAAGATTCAAGATCACCCCGGTGAAACCCATGACCTTCATTCTGGGAAGCACACTCACGAGGTTTTTGGTGAGCTTCGTTTCAATACTACTCATAATCCTTGTGAGCAAACTCCTCTTCAAGACGACGTTCCAGATCGACTGGCCAATATTCTTGATCTCAGTGATAAGTTCGACGCTCGGCATGATGGCCCTCGGTCTCTTCCTCACGCTTATCTTCAAAAATCCCGAGACGGCCGATTCGGCGGCGAGCATTCTGATGGTCATAATGATCTTCCTCGCGGGAATATACTTCCCGCTGGCCTTCCTGCCAGATTACCTGAGGGTAGTCTCGATGTTCATGCCGGTCAAGTATGTCGGCGAATTGATGAGACATTCACTGGGAATAGAGTTGCTGCCGGTTATGAACTTCGTTCTCATCAATCTTGTGCTTTCTCTGTGTGGAATCGCCCTGCTCTATTTCACCGGCAGGAGATATCTCAAGGCTTCTTGATTAGACATTCAATCTAGCAGACCGGAGGTTATATAACCTCCGGTCTTTCTTGATTCAAGAGAAATCGCGACCGGTGTTGTAGAATATTACCGACACTTTTATCTGAAAGGGGGACAATCATGAGTCTTGGAATCAAAATAACCGACGGAATCCACTGGATAGGAGTGAACGACTTTGAAACACACCTCTTCGAGGCTCTCTGGCCTCTGCCTAAAGGAGTGTCTTACAACGCCTATATGATCGTGGATGAGAAAGTGGTTCTCATAGATACGGTTAAGGGACCTTACTTTTCGACTTACCTCGATAAAGTAAAATCGTTGCTCCCTGCGGGAAAGACAGTTGACTATCTGGTCGTCAACCACATGGAACCGGATCACTCGGGCTCGATAAAGGTTTTGAGGGAGGCCTTCCCGGAGGTCAAGATAATCGGCAACCAGAAAACGGCCGATATGCTGGGGGCCTTCTACGGTTTGACGGACAATCTGGTCGTAGTCAGGGACGGAGAGGAACTCTCTCTGGGCGAAAAGAGACTCGTATTCTACATGACCCCCATGGTTCACTGGCCCGAGACGATGATGACCTACGAAAAAACCACCGGCGTGATCTTCTCGGGAGACGCTTTTGGCGGCTTCGGCGCCCTGAACGGCGGCATCTTCGACGACGAGGTCGATGTGGATTACTACAAGGATGAGGTCCTGAGATACTTCTCCAATATAGTCGGAAGGTACAGCGCCATGGTCCAGAAGGCCTTCGACAAACTCAAAGGAGTCGATATAAAAATAATCTGCGCCACGCACGGGCCAGTGTGGAGAAGCGATCCGGCGCATATCATAAACCTGTACGATCGATGGAGCAAACAGCAGACCGAAGAAGGCGTGGTGCTGGTTTATGGTTCCATGTACGGCAACACTCAGAAGATGATGGAGGCCGTAGCCACCGGACTCGTGAAGGGAGGAGTCGAAAAGATACGCGTTCACAACAGTTCGACTTCGCACCTCTCGTTCATCATAAGAGACATCTGGAGATTCAAGGGACTGGTTCTTGGAAGCTGCACTTACAACATGGAGCTCTTCCCACCGATGAAGCAACTTGTGAGCGCAATTGAAAACCGGATGATGGTAAACCGCAATATCGGTGTCTTCGGTTCCTACACATGGAGCGGCGGCGCTCTCAAAGAACTCCAGGAATTCGCGGGCAAATCCAAATGCGAGCAGGTGGGACCGGTGATAGAGGCCAAAAGTTCACCGACGGCCGAAGATATAGATCGCTGCGTGGAACTGGGAATGAACATGGCAAAGGCCGTCAAAAGCTGAAATCTGTTCCTGGTGAAAAAAAGTACATAGAGACTTAAAAAAGGGTCACAAAAGGTTAATTGATCAGGGTCAAAAATGGACTAGAATCTAGATGAAAAGATCAGATGGAAGGTTCTATAGATTCATGACCCCAATTGAATCGTTCACATAAAACATGCTAAACCCCACCCCTGTTCGGAAATTTTCCCAATTGAAAATGGGTCCTCAAAGAGAGGACCCATTTCACTTATATGCAGTGAACTCTGTGATTGGATAAAACGTCGAAATATAACCGATAATTATAGTTTGGTTTTTGGAGGTAAAATGATGGGCAAGAGATCGCTGGTGATTTCGTTAATCATCATAACGGGAGTGTTTTCTATGGCAGCTATTCATAAACCTGAGATCGACGGCGAGATTCCCGAAACGCTAGAATACGCGACTTTCGGACTTGGTTGTTTCTGGGGATCTGAAGCGGTATTTGGCGGAGTTCGCGGTGTATATAAGACGAGCGTTGGGTATGCCGGTGGAACCAGGATGGACCCCACCTATTACTCTCTCGGCGACCACACCGAAGTGGTTCAGATACAGTTCAATCCTCTCGAGATAACTTATCGCGAGCTGATGGAGATCTTCTGGAACTCACACAATCCTTACAGCAAAAGCTACAAGAGGCAGTACATGTCGCTTATCCTGTACCACAACGACCAACAGAAGAGGGCAGCCGAAGAGTTCATTTACTCCCGCAAGGCCGAAACGGGATTGGAGGCCGCGACGGAGCTCTCTCCGTACGATAAGTTCTATCGTGCCGAAGATTATCACCTGAAGTTCTATCTTCAGCGAGACAAACAGATAATGGCCGATCTGTTGAGGTACTACGGAGATATATTCTCGCTCGACGGTTCGACCGCTGCGGCGAGGCTCAACGCGCTGCTTGCCGGTAAAGGCGACAAGACACTCTTCGAGGAAGAAATAAACAGTTACGGCCTGGCCAGCGCAACGGTTTCATCACTCGGGATGTAAGAAGAACGAGAAGAGCTGTCCTTCGTCAGTCGTCCCAGAGCGTGGACCCGTCCTTGGGGAACCTGAGGCTAGAGGTAAGGGGCAAGAGGCTGGAAGGTCGATAAGATCTCGACTTTCTTACCTCTGACCTCTCCCCCTCTTACCTCTGTTTAGAGACGGACGAGAAGAGCGAGATCCCGTATAATAGCATTACGGGATGACGGGATCGAGTAGAAACGCACGAAAAAAGGGACAGACGTGAGGAGAATCGTCAGTCCCTATTTTCGCCAAACGGGATAACAGTTTTGTTAGGGTGTACTTCTAATCAATACTTGTCCAGGTCGGTAATTTCGTCCCACTCTTCCAGATGGCTGAACTCGGGCGACTCGGCCCAGTCTTTTCCCTTGCGAATGAAATCCATGAGGTTTTCGAGTATTATCTGATGTTTGTTTTCCTCGGCAGCGAGCCTGATGAGAACCTCTTTCTCGGAAGGCTCTTTGGTGACTTTCGCCTGATCGAGGTACAGCTTCACACTCTCTTTTTCCATTTCCACGGCATGCTCGTAGGCTTCCAGATTGGTTGCCTCGATATTGAAGCATATCGAGTCTTGAAGCATTTCCGAGAACATGTTTCTGGTGGTTTTGAAAGTGTAGGTTCCTCTGTAGGTGTAATTTTTGTCTTTGAAGCCCTTTATGATTTCGTAGTGCCTCTGCTCGTCGTTGGCCAGCATGGTGAAAAGCTGCTTCAACTGAGGATCGGAAGTGCATTCGGCCTGTTTCACGTAGTAAGCCTTTCCATCGGTTTCGAGTTTCAATGCGTAATCGATTGCGTTCATTATATACCTCCTATCTGAAAGAAAGCGGGTGGTCCCTGACCACCCGCAGCCATTATATCGCCTTATTCCGCGGCCAGTTTTCTGTAGATATCGTATCTCTCCCTGGCATCCTGTTCGGCCTTCTTGAAGAGCTCTTCGGCTATGTCCGGGAAGGTTGACCTCAGAGAACTGTACCTGACTTCACCCATCAGGAAGTCCTGGAAGGATTCCGTGGGCTCCTTCGAATCGAGAACGAATGGATTCTTACCCTGTTCCTTCAGCAGGGGGTTGTACCTGTAAAGGTGCCAGTACCCGGCCGCAACGGCTCTCTTCTCCTGCTCCTGGGTTTTCCCCATTCCTATTTTGATACCGTGGTTGATACACGGCGCGTAAGCGATTATGAGAGATGGACCGTGGTACTTCTCAGCCTCGGCCATGGCCTTCATTACCTGGTTCTTGTCGGCTCCCATCGCAACCTGGGCGACATATACGTAACCGTACGTCATGGCCATTCTACCGAGATCCTTTTTCTTCGTCTTCTTACCGGAAGCGGCGAACTTGGCGACCGCGCCGGCCGGAGTAGCTTTGGACGACTGTCCGCCGGTGTTCGAATAAACTTCGGTATCGAAGACCAGTACGTTTACATCCTCTCCCGAGGCGAGAACGTGGTCGAGACCGCCGTAACCTATATCGTACGCCCAGCCGTCTCCGCCGAACACCCAGACCGATTTCTTGATCAGAAGATCCTTTCGTTCCTCGATCTCCTTCATTAACTGGCGGGCCGCTTCGCTCTTGCAGTCCCTGGATAGGACGCTTAGAATGTCCAGAGCGGCGGCCTTGGATGCCTTCGCGTCTTCTTTTCCTTCAAGCCAGGCTTCGAACGGCGCCTTGACATCTTCGGGAATGTCCAGCACCAGAAGTTCCTGAATGATGGAAGCAAGCTTGTTTCTGCCCTGTTTGATTGCCATGGCCATACCGAAACCGTACTCGGCGTTGTCTTCGAAGAGAGAGTTGGCCCATGCCGGTCCGTGGCCCTGGGCATTCACGCAGTAAGGAGTTGCCGGCGCCGAGGCGCCCCAGATCGAGGAACAGCCTGTGGCGTTGGCGATCAGCATTCTATCGCCGAAGAGCTGGGTCACGAGCTTGGCGTAGGGAGTCTCTCCACAGCCGGCGCATGCCCCGGAGAATTCGAGCAGGGGCTTTACGAACTGGCTGCCTTTGAGAGTCTCTACGTTCATCAGATCTTTCTTTTCCGAGATCGTGTTGACGAAATTCCAGTTGGGGATCTCCTTCTCGAGTTGCGATTCGAGCGGTTTCATGATTAGGGCCTTGTTGGGGGCCGGACATATGTCTGCACAGTTTCCGCAACCGGTACAATCAAGCGGCGAGACCTGTATTTTGTACTGCAGTCCTTCGAAGGCCTTTCCACCGACTGCCTTCTTCATCTCGAAAGTCGCGGGTGCCTTAGAGGCTTCCTCGGCGTTGACAAGGAATGGCCTGATCGCCGCGTGGGGACAGACGTAGGAACACTGGTTACACTGTATGCAGTTTTCCAGCTGCCACTCGGGGATGTCTATGGCTATTCCGCGCTTTTCGTAAGCCGTCGTTCCGCTGGGGAACTCACCGTTCTCTCTTCCGACGAAGGCAGATACCGGCAGCTTGTCGCCTTCCTGCCTGTTCATAGTATCGACAACCTTCTTGATGAATTCCGGCCTGTCGGAATCTTCAATCTTTTCATCTACCGCGTTTTTCCAGGCGGCCGGGATTTCGATCTTTACCAGAGCGCTTATACCCTGTTCGACCGCCCTGTAGTTCATCTCGACGACTTTTTCGCCCTTGCGGCCATAGGATTTCACGATGGCGTCTTTCAGATGCTCTACCGCGTCCTCTATCGGGATGACGTTGGCCAGCTTGAAGAAGGCCGACTGCATTATCATGTTGATTCTATTTCCGAGACCGATTTCAACGGCTATCTTCGTGGCGTCGATCGTGTAGAACTTGATATCGTTTTCCGCCAGGTATCTCTTCATGCTGGCCGGAAGATGCTTATCGAGCTCTTCGAGGCTCCAGCCGGTATTGAGAACGAAGGTACCGCCCTTCTTGAGTCCATCGAGAAGATCGTACTGGTTCACGTAGGCCGGTTTGTGACAGGCTATATAGTCGGCTTCGTCGATGAGATAGGTGGATTTAATGGGCTTCTTCCCGAATCTGAGATGCGAGATCGTCACGCCGCCGGATTTTTTCGAATCGTAGGCGAAGTATCCCTGCGCATAGAGTTTCGTGTAGTCGCCGATGATCTTTATGGCATCTTTGTTCGCACCGACCGTTCCGTCGGAACCGAAACCCCAGAACTTGCAGCGGATGGTGCTCTCCGGAGCGGTGTTGATCTTGTCTTTGATTTCCAGGGACGTATTGGTAACGTCGTCTATGATTCCGATGGTGAAGTGATCCTTCGGGGCGGTATTCTTGAGATTATCGAAAACGGCCTTGATCTGAGAGGGAGTCGTGTCTTTCGAGCCGAGACCGTACCTTCCGCCTACCACCAGAGGGGCGTCTTCACAGTTGTAGAAAAGTGTCTTGACGTCTTCGTACAAAGGTTCGCCCAGAGATCCCGGCTCTTTGGTTCTGTCGAGAACGGCGATCTTTTTGACTGTTTTGGGGAGCACGTCGAAGAAGTGCTTCGCCGAGAAGGGTCTGTAGAGATGAACCTTGAGGACGCCGACCTTTTCTCCCTTCTTGAGAAGGTAGTCCACGGTCTCCTCGACAGTCTCCGTTACCGAACCCATGGCAATTATTATATTTTCGGCTTCCCGATCGCCGTAATACACGAACGGTTTGTATTCGCGTCCGGTGAGCCTGGATATCTCATCCATGTATTTGGCAACTATGTCCGGGACGGCATCGTAGAATCTGTTGGAAGCTTCTTTCGCCTGAAAGAAGATATCCGGGTTCTGGGCCGTGCCCATAGTTTTGGGATGCTCCGGGTTCAGGGCGTCGTCTTTGAAACGCTTGACGGCTTCATAATCGACCAGCTTCGCCAGTTCTTCGTAGTCCAGCACTTCGATTTTCTGGACTTCGCTGGAAGTTCTGAATCCATCGAAGAAATGCAGGAAGGGAACCCTGGAGTTGATCGCCGAAAGGTGGGCGATCGAACCGAGATCCATTATTTCCTGAACGCTTCCGGAAGCCAGAAGGGCAAACCCCGTCTGCCTGACGGCCATAACGTCGGAATGATCGCCGAATATCGAGAGAGCGTGACCGGCGATGGCGCGGGCGCTGACGTGAAACACTCCCGGTAGAAGTTCGCCGGCGATTTTGTACATGTTGGGAACCATGAGAAGAAGTCCCTGCGATGCCGTGAAGGTTGTGGTTAAAGCTCCGGCCGCAAGAGAGCCATGAACCGCCCCCGCCGCACCGGCTTCCGATTGCATTTCTATAACATCGACGACCTGACCAAAAATGTTCTTCAACCCGTTCGCCGCCCAGGCATCTGCGAGCTCCGCCATGGTCGAAGACGGGGTGATGGGATAAATGGCCGCTACCTCTGTGAAAGCGTAAGCGACGTGGGCGGCAGCCGTATTACCGTCCATTGTTTTCATTACTCGTGCCATTCTTTACCTCCTGGAATCCTTGAAGTTTTGGCTGATCTATATGGTTCGCGATATACATGAATTTAGTTCAGTGCTCCGGTCACTGGTCATCTACATTATAGAACAAGTTGCACCAGCTTTCATGGACAGATTTTTTTCAGCCTGTGAATTGCATTAGACAACCTGCCGGAAAATCGAGAATACCATTAAGTAAAAAATAGAATATACAACGAGTAAAAGTGAAGTCATAGATGACTATATATCAAAATATTTTCCCGACTTGCAAAATAAATTGATATATGATATAAAAATATTATCGAAATTCAAAGGAGTGATTTCATGACATTATCGAGGAAACAGATAGCGATTATAATCGGGGCCGCCGTTTTCTTCACGGGTCTCTTTCTTCCGGCGATTTCTCTGAAGGCCAACAACCCTCTGGCTAACATCGCCGGTTCGAGCAACTATATTCAGGCCGATCAGGCTTACGGCGTGATACTTCTTTTGCTTTCGTTGATCGTGGTGGCGCTGGCGATCGTGAAGAAATTCCAGTGGGCGTTCATAGCCGCCGTTGGGACTCTGGGAATACTCGTCTTCAGGCTCGTCACCTTTCTCACGGATATCTCGAAATTCAACTCTCTTCAGAGCAGCATAAATCCAGGCCCGTTTTCGCCCGAGTTCGACGGGGTTATTAGTATGACACAAGAGATTGCAGTCGGTATTTCTCTGAACTGGATAAGCTGGATAGTCATGTTTGCAGGTTCTATAATAACGATCGTCGTACTGCTGAGAGAGGATAAAATCCGTGAAATCAAATAAAAATCGAGCAGAAGAATCTCGAGTCTTACAGTTCCACCTGGTCGAACCACTCGATAAGATCGGCGCGTTCCTTATTTTCCGGGAGGCTGGCAAGGGTTCCTGTCAGGCTCTCCCTGGAAAACTCTATACCCTTCAGGGAACTTCTCAGCAATTCTATGAAATCTACGTCCATAGAATCGGAATAAACGACAGCTTCCCTTATCATTCCCTTTATGACGTTCAATCCTATCTCTATTCCGCCCCAGACGAAGCGGTTTTCGATCTCGAAGTCGAACTCGGGACTCTTTCCCAGCAGCCATTCCCTGGATGAATACTTCGAGTAAAGAGTTTTGACCTCTTCCCGGGAGGCGATTTCATCGTAGTCCAGAATCCTGTCTATATGACCGTACTCCTCTATAAAGCCATCGTACATGGCCCTTTTCATTATCTCTATCGTTAGATCGGGTTTGAGATCTTTCAGATTCACCACTCTCGATGCGACGGATCTGACGCCTTTAGATTCCATTTTCGCCTTCGAGACGTTCAGGTACATCGAAAGCCTGCTCATATCGACGTCTATAAGCACCGTTCCATGGTGATACGATGCCTGCCGTCCATGATAGAAGGCGTTGCCGGAAAACTTCTTGCCCTCGGCCAGAATATCGTTTCGCCCGCTGAAATTGGCTTCGATCCCCAGCCCTTTAACCGCATCGACTATTACGGCGAGCTGCCTGTGGAGATTGTACTCTAACCGGGGAAGGAGGAAAGTGAAGTTGAGATTTCCCAAATCGTGATAGACGGCGCCACCGCCAGACAACCGCCGGGCGAGTTTACCGCCGTCCCTTTCTAAGTTCTCTATACGGCACTCCCGCCAGGCGTTCTGGTTGCGCCCGATTACCACGGTGTGGGCGTTCTGCCAGAGGTACAGCACGGCGTTATCGCGCGCGTAATTGTCGAGCAAATATTCTTCTATCGAAAGATTCAACCACGGGTCGAAAGAATTCGACTCTATGTAAGCGGTCTTCAACGTTTCTTATTTACCTCCGAGTCCGAGAGAGCCCGACTCTTTTCTCACGTACATGTACTGACTGCTGGACAGATAACTCCTCGGATCTTTACACTGGTTCTTGGAATCGACTATCTCGAAATGCAGATGCGGACCGGTTGCCCGGCCGGTCTCTCCTACCCTGCCGATCAACTCACCTCTGGCGACCCGCTGTCCAGAATATACACTTATGTGGCTCAGATGGGCGTAACGTGCTTTCGAACCATCGGCGTGAAGAATGATTATGTTCAGGCCGTAACCACCGTTGTCGGCGGCCTCGATCACCGTCCCATCTCTGGCTGCGAAAACCGGCGCACCCTCCTGAACGGCTATATCCATACCGGAGTGGAAAGTTGAAGCGCCTGTGAAGGGATCCTTTCTCCAGCCAAACTCCGAGGAGATCTTCCCGTAAACCGGCCAGGAATACTGGGTACTGATGTTCATGTTACTGCAGACACTCACGATTTCCAGCGGAATGAACAATCTCTGACCCGTGTAGATCTTCGAAGAGTAACTCAATCTGTTGGCGCTCATGATGTCCTCAACCAGAGCGAAAAAGAGCTTGGCGATATACTCCGGAGAGTCGCCGTCCTGAACATCGTAAAAGAAACCGTCTCTTACGGGAATGTAGATCGCCTGACCCGATTCGAGACACCTGGGATCGTCGATGCAGTTGAAATCCAGAACCGTACTGATTCTGATGTTGTAATCCCTGATAATGTTGAACAATTTGTCGCCGGGCTTTACGAGATAACGAACATAACTGTTACCGAGAGCGGTGCAAAGGAAAACCAGAACCACAAGAAAGATAAGTCCTTTTACTCTCATTTGAAACCCCCAAACCGTCAGTCTTGTTATGACTCGCAAAATACAGAAATAGAAAATGATGATAAAATAATACCACAAACTCCCCATCCAAAAACAGCGAACGATCGGGATATTTCACAGGTCGAAAAAACCAAAACACTGTTCTTCAGGAGAAAAAGACCTGCACAAACGCCAGAAAAAGCTCATTGAAGCAGGATTCTTCTCGGAATTCTCACCCGGAGCTCTTAAAGAACCTCTTCAATGGTGGGCAAAAAGCCCAGTTGATCTCCGGCCTTTTCCTTTCCGTCCACCCTCAGGAACTCACCCTGTTCCATCTTTATCTTTCTGACCTGTTCCATCCTCTTCCACTCGCCTTTTTCATTTTTAGCTATCGTGCAGAAAACGAAAACATCGCATTTTTCGAGGATCTGTTCCCGGGTCCATTCTTCGTCGAACTCGTGTGATTCCCCAATATTTGGATGAATGAGCGCGGCTTCTAGAAACCATGTCCCCTTTCTGTCCGCGTAGCTTGCCGCGGTGACCCAGTAATCTATCTTTTCAAACATCTTTATCCCCTCCATCAAAAGCATACATAAGTTATAGTCTTTTCTGCTACTCTAGAAGGGAGAGCGTTTTTTGTGGGAGGTGTGAAGGGTGACTTTTATAAACGATACGTCTCGATCATCCAGGGCTCAGGTCAGGCCGCTGGCACTGGAGAGGGTGAAACTGGGTGGTTTCATGGGCAGGTACAATAACCTTATGAGATCCAGAACACTAATCTCCCAGTACGAACTGCTGGAATCTACCGGCAGGCTCGACAATTTCAGGAGGGCCGCAGGTAAGATCGAAGGAGATTTCAAGGGCTTTTTTTTCAACGATTCCGATGTTTACAAATGGCTCGAGGCCGCTTCTTATGCTCTCATAGACAACGACGATCCCGAACTGAGGGAGAAGATCGCCCTGACGATCGATGTTATTCGCGATGCACAGAATGCCGGAAATGACGGCTATCTGGATACCTATTTCACTTTCGAAAAAGAGTCAGAGCGCTGGACGGATTTCAAGAACATGCACGAATTGTACTGTGCCGGTCATCTTATACAGGCCGCGATCGCGCATCGCCGGGTCACGGGAAGTGAGGATCTCTTCGCCGTCGCTCTGAAATTTGTCGATCATATCGTCAAAATGTTCGGCAAAAACGGTCGCGAGACAACCACGGGCCATCCGGAACTGGAGATGGCGCTCGTGGAGCTTTACAGAGAAACCGGAACGAGGGAATACCTGGAACTCGCATCGAGACTTATAGACAACAGGGGAAAGGGGCTCGCCGGAGGCGATGAATACAGGATCGATCATGTTCCGTTCAGGCAATTGAAAGAGTTGACGGGCCATGCGGTGAGAATGCTTTATCTGGTGGCCGGCGCCGCCGATGTTTTCCTCGAAACGGGCGACGAGACACTTCTGGCCGTTATAGACCGCCTATGGGCAGATCTGGTCGGGAGAAAGATGTACATAACCGGTGGCGCCGGGTCCAGACACGAAGGGGAGTCTTTCGGGGAGGCCTTCGAGCTGCCCAACAGGAGAGCGTACACCGAAACCTGCGCGGCCATCGCGAGTTTCTTCTGGAACTGGCGGATGTACATGATATCCGGGGATGGCAAATACCTCGATGTAATGGAGCGGACTCTCTACAACGGTGTTCTTCCAGGTATATCCCTCGACGGGTTGAAGTACTTCTACGTGAACCCCCTGGAAGATATAGGCAACCACGAGAGAAAGGAATGGTACTCCTGTGCCTGCTGTCCGCCGAACATAGCCAGAGTGCTTACCTCTTTCGGGGGTTACATGTACGGTCTCACTCTTGACGAGATAAGGGTGAACTTCTACGAAACGAGCGAAGCCGTCATACCTTTCAGAGACGGAGAGATCAACATATCTCAGAAAACCGGCTATCCTAACGATGGAGAAATCGAACTCACGGTCTCGACAGATCTCGATATGCAGCTTTCCATACTGTTGAGGATACCGGGCTGGACGGAAGGCGAGTTCAATCTTCAAATAGACGGTATAAAACAGAAGGCAAAGGTTGAAAAGGGTTTCATAAAACTCACAGACAACTGGAAGGGAAAGACCTCGATACTTCTCGATCTACCCATGGAGATCAACATGATCACCTCCAACCCGATGGTCAGGGAGAACACCTACAAAATCGCCATAGAAAGGGGCCCGCTGGTTTACTGCGCAGAAGGAAGAGACAACGAAGGGTTCAGCGTCTGGGCGCTGTCCGTACCGGTGAAAAAAGGTTACGACGTGCAGATGAATGAAGAGTTGCCCGGCGGATACGTGACTATCTCCGGAAAAGGGATCGCCTATGATCTCGATGAATGGGAAGGGGAGCTCTACAAGCCGCTGGCTGTCGTCAAGAACAGGGGTAGAAACGTGCGCTTCACCCTTATACCGTACTACGCCTGGAACAACCGGGGAAGCTCGCCCATGTGTGTCTGGTTGCATATCCACTGAGGGGGTAAGAGTTATAAGAATTGGATTGATTCACTACAGAGCCGGACTAATGGACGGAGTCTCTCTAGAGATGGAGAAGTGGCGGGCTGTGCTCACTGGCATGGGACACTCCGTCGAGATCGTAGCGGGTAATTCCTGCCCGGGAGTAGATACGACCATTCCAGGCATAGAATACAACGACGGGCAAAACCTCGCGTTGAACGAAAAACTGTACGAAAAGGGTGAAATAGAAACGCGGGAACTGCTTGAAGAAATTCGTGAGCGAAGCGAAGGACTTCTTCGCGACTTCGAGAGGGAACTCTCCGGCTTCGATCTGCTCGTTCCCAACAACATCTGGTCGCTCGGCTGGTCCCTACCTGCCGGGCTGGCCCTTTATATGTACGCCAGAGACTCCGGTAAGCCCTTCATCTCGCACAACCACGATTTCTGGTGGGACAGGCCTTACTATTCGAGCCCCCGCCGTGGAGTCGTCGAAATTCTCGAGAGGTACTTCCCGCCATCTCTGGATAACATATCTCATATAACTATAAACTCCATCTCCGCAGGTGATCTCCTGAGAAGAAGAAAGCTCCACGCCACGGTAGTGCCGAACGTTATGGATTTCGCACAGCCATCCTGGACATCCGAAAAGAACCTTCAACTGAGAAGGCTGGCCGGTATCGCCGAGAACGACGTGGTCTTTCTTCAGGCTACGAGGGTTACGGAGCGCAAAGCCATAGAACTCGCCGTGGAACTGGTGGCCAGGTTCAACACCCTCTCTCGCGTGTTGAAGGGCAGGCGTCTCTACACGGGTCGGGAGTTTTCTGGAAGGGCTCACCTGGTTCTCACAGGCCTGACGGAGAAGCAGGCTCTCGGGTACAGGAAGAAAATCGACGCTCTTGCATCAAAACTGGGCGTGAACGTTGTTGATCTTTCCAACCGCTGTTCCCAGTCGCAGAAAGAGTTCTTCCAGTCCTACAGTATCGCCGACATAGTAACCTATCCCAGTATCCTGGAAGGTTGGGGCAATCAGCTCCTGGAAGCCATGTTCGCACGCAAACCCGTCGCGCTTTTCAAATATGCGGTCTTCAAAAGCGACATTGAAGACAGCGGGCTTTCCTTCGTGGACCTTGGAGATAGCTATGTATTGGAAGGGGGACTCGCAAAAATCCCGGATGAAGTGTTTGACGGGGCCGTTCTGAACCTGGTCGATTTGCTTTTCAACCGACAAAAATACCTGGCAGCCACCGAAAACAACTTCTCCACAGGAAGTGAAAAGTTCAGTTACGGAGCACTGGCGGGAATTCTCAGAGAACTCCTCTCTAATTTGAAGGCAGAGGCCTCCAAACAAACTGGAAGAAGGTGACAAATGAAGCACGTCCGGGATATCATCAGAGTTTCCATTCTCATAACGCTTTTCGTGGTTCTTTCTCTGTGCGGCTGCAAAAGCGACGGATTAACGACCGTAACCGAAGTCATAGACGGCGATACGATAGTCGTAGAATCTCTGGAAGCCAGCGTAAGGCTCATAGGCGTAGACGCTCCGGAACTCAGGGACGGCAGCAAACCGGCCGGCCAGTACGCCCAGGAGGCCAGGCTTTTCATTCTGGAAAGTTTAAAGAAAGGGAACTCGAAGGTCAGGCTCGAACTCCACGGGAAGGACAGTTACGGGCGGAACCTGGCCTACGTCTTCACCCCCGACGGAAAGATGCTGAACACGGAGCTTCTGCGCAACGGTCTCGCCAGACCCCTTACGTATGAAGAGACTTCCCACTACAACGACAAGATCGTATCGGCCTATCGCGATGCTTTCAAGAACAGGAAGGGAATCTTCAGCTCCTACAACACCCTCAAAACCGTTGAAGCCTCAAAGATCAAAGATAATCTTAAGCCTTACAGCCAGGGCGGATTCCTGGGAAAGATTGTATGGGTGGAATTCTTCGTCACCGATACATCTAGGCTTTCTATAAGCGGAAAGGATATAATAGCTAAAGTCCGACAGGAAGAAGTGGAGCTCTTCATGCCGGAGGGATTCAACTTCGATAAGCTGTATCGAAAAACGGTGAGAGTTTACGGAGAAGTCTGGGAGGACAGCTCCGGAAAGGCGTCGATACTCCTTAGAGATCCGGCCATCGAGATCGGCAATATCTCGGATTTCGTATATCAAAGACCGAACATCGCCGATATAGTTTACGCAGCTCGATTTTGAAGCTTTTAGAGAACCTTCTCTTTTATCTTTAATAAACCCGACACTTCAACTCGTGAATACTTTCAATTCCAGACCCCGGATGTTCAAATAACCACGCTTTATTATTGACTTATCCCCGACAAGTTTAGGTTTATTTTCTCGCTGCGTATGTCCCTTATTAGCTAAGACAATCCATGTTAACCCGAAAGACTCTCTATCTTATTCACCAAAAGAAAATCGCGGGGATATACTTCTTCCAAGAACGATTCGAGCCTGCTCAGCCGTGGAGGAAAGATAATACTTCTGGGTGAATGGTACAGCTATTACAACAACGCTCCATTGAACGCCATCACCACGGCTATAGGAGTCAACATATCCTTCAACAACAACGAACTTCTGGATAAAACGAACAACTACGATGGCACAACTTACTGGGTAACGACAACGAAGTTCGAAACACATCCGTTGAGTGCAGGATTGAGCAAGATAGTGATCTTTGCCGGATGCACGCTGAACGTTGGCGCCGGCGCCGATGTAGTGGCCCGGGCCGAAGCTACCTCCTATACCGCAAGTGTCGAGGCTGCACCCTTTTCTGCCGAATCCTCTATAGGAGTTTCGCAGGAAGAAGAATACGATTCTCAAGTCATAATATCGGTACCGGTAGTTGCCGCGGCAAGAGTCGGGGTTGGCAAGGTCTTCGCGGTTGGCGATACCAATATCTTCGGTAATGAACCGGGATCACTCGTATCGGGAGACTATATCGACATACTAAACAACAAAAAGCTTCTCCAGAACATAATCGATTGGTAGAAAGCGCCGCACTCTACGAAAAGAAGCGGGCAATATGCCCGCTTCTCTATTTATAAATGTTCTTAAAGACTCTTGTGGCAGAACCACCAGTCGTAACAGCCTTCCTTGTTCTTTCTCTCTTCGGCCGTCTTTACATCTGACGCGGGCGGAATTATCACATGATCGCCTACGAGGTCGCTGTTTGGCCAGTCGGCAGGAAGCGCTACGCCTTTGCCGTCAACTACATGGAAGCCCTTCACCATTCTCAGTATCTCATCCATGTTTCTTCCGAGTTCCTGGGGGTAGTAAAGGATCGCTCTGATCTTTCCCTTGGGATCTATTATGAAGACGGCTCTGACGGTGTTGGAACCCTTTGCTGGATGTATGAGACCCAGTGTTTTACCAACTTCGCCCATATCGTCGGCAATTATCGGGAATTCGATCTTGACTCCGAGCTTTTCTTCAATCCATTCGGCCCATTTGATATGCGAAAAGACCTGGTCTATGCTCAGGCCGATGAGCTCACAGTTCAATTCTTTGAAAGCGTCGTATCTCTTCTGAAAACCCACGAATTCCGTGGTGCAAACAGGGGTAAAATCTCCCGGATGGCTGAAAAGCACGAACCACTTACCCTTGTATGCTTCGGGTAAATTCATTACCCCGTGTGTTGTCTTGACCTTCATCGCTGGAAAGTCTTCACCGATCAATGGAATTCTTCCTTCCATAAAGCACCTCCTATTTAGAATAATTATTATCTGTAATATCATGATTATATACGTCTTTACATTCCCTGTCAAGCATCAATAACAAAAGGGCCTTTCGGCCCTTTTTTGTATCTCTTCAACAGAGTAGACAGGGATTTTGCTCGTGATCTGGATAAATATAAGAGCTGACCACTCTGTAATCTGGGAACTTTTCTTCCAGTGCTTTTGAAATGATTGTCAGGTACTCGTTGATTCTCGGTATTACTTCTTCAAAGGAACACTCGCCTTTCAAGGCCATGATCTGCACTTCGAGAACACTGCTGTCCTCGGCCTTCATGTTGAGAGCATCCCCCCGGGCTCCCAGGAGCAACTTCTTTGAGAGCGTCTCGAGTATCATCTTCAAAGCTTCTGAGGATCTACTTTCCGAAACAGTGTACCTCAAATCGCATACAATGTACATGGCGCTCCCTCCTTCGTCTGGTTTCTTCAATAATGTTTGTAACTAACACAGGAAGGTACCTAACGGTAGATCCGCATTTCTGGAAAAGCCTGTTTTGAAAGACCGAAAACCTGAGTATTTGACCCGAAAAAGTCTGACCCGGTTTGAATATTATACTCCATATACTGATTACAGAGGTTACTCATACATTAGAGCGGTTAATCGTTCCGACGCTGCGCGTCCAGGTTCCTGGTAAACCTGAGGTCAGAGGCCAGAGGTGTGAGGTGTGAAAAGCGTTAAGATCTTGATTTTCTAACCTCATGCTTCTTACCTCTTTTCGAAAATGGGGACTGACCGGTTGCCGCACCGTCATCCCGTAGTGCTCCTATACGGGATCTCGTTCTTCACAGTGCCCCCGCACCGTCATCCCGTGAATGCCCCCATCCTGTCATCCCGTAATGCTCCTATACGGGATCTCATCTCTTCTAGTTTGGTCCTCTCGCTATGAAAGAACGTGATTCTGAGTCAAGCTCAGAATGACGGAAAGGGGTTGTCATCGCGTAATAGCACCGTGCCGTCATCCCGTAATGCTCCTATACGGGATCTCATCTCTTCAGTCTCTCCCTCTCTACTCTTCTCGTGCTCCTTGTGAATATCAGACTCCTTTTTTCCACATGGAGATATTCGCAGAAGCTGAAAAACTGGCAGGCCTGGACAAAAAGGGATTGTGGAGCGATGAAAACTTTTCCGCCACACCGCCCGAGCCCCTCTACGACCCGGTAGTGTACATAACGAACACCGGGGAGAAATACCACCAGTACCACTGCCAGCATCTGTTCCAGAGCAAGATAGCGATAAAACTGTCCGAGGCCGTTAGAATGGGCTATGAACCGTGCAGCGTCTGCAGGCCCGCTGTGGTGTATGTCGGGTATTGAGGCTTGAGTCTGTTTAATCAATCTGATCGAGGGGTCAGCACGAAAAGGATGTAGATATGAGGTGCGGAAGCCCTAGACTAAAATCGGTATTTGACTTTATTTCAGCAAGGACTAATTTTGCAGAATCTGGCTTTGAGATCGTGTGTTTTGTAGAACAATGACACTTATCGGATATACAGATAAAAGGTTTTCGAAGCGGTGTTTGTTTTTGAATGTAAAAAACGATTATAATAATCTCGAAAATGGCTGATTTATCCAGGTCTTCTCCACAGATCGATGTTAATATGGTTCTAAAAGGCACAAAAAAAAGCGTTCAGCATCTCCGCTAAAGTAAATCATTCAATACTCTTGATGTGTTCATCGAAATATATGCAGAAGACGATTTTATAAGCGAAATCCAGGAATGGAGGAGCCATCGTGGAAGAGAAGAAGAAAAACGGTGCGAATCTAGGCTTTGAAGAAAAGCTCTGGCAAGCGGCCGACAAGCTGAGAGGCAACATGGACGCTGCTGAATACAAGCATGTGGTCCTCGGACTAATATTCCTCAAATACATATCCGATGCCTTTGAAGAAAAGTATGCCGACCTCAAGTCAAGAGAAGAAACGGAATTCACCGACCCCGAAGACCCCGACGAATACCTTGCCGACAACATCTTCTGGGTGCCTGCCAAGGCTAGATGGTCAAACATAAAGACCTCGGCCAAGAAGCCTGAGATAGGAAGGATTATCGATGAAGCGATGGAGGCTCTCGAAAAGGAGAACGACACGCTGGCCGGAGTCCTGACAAAGGATTACTCCAGAGAATCGCTCGACAAAAGGCGGCTCGGCGAACTTATAGATCTGATCAGCACGATAGGCCTTGGAGACAAAGAGAGCCAGACCAAAGATGTACTAGGCCGGGTTTACGAATACTTCCTCGGAAAATTCGCCGATGCCGAAGGAAAGAACGGCGGGCAGTTTTACACTGCAAAGTGCATTGTAGAACTCCTTGTTGAAATGATCGAACCATATAAGGGCAGAATCCTCGACCCGTGCTGCGGCTCAGGCGGAATGTTCGTTCAGAGCGAGAAATTCATACAATCACACGGAGGGAGAAGAACCGACGTCTCGATATACGGTCAGGAGTCGAACAGCACAACCGTTAAGCTTGCAAAGATGAACATGGCTATCAGACAGATAGATGCAAAGATCGAATACGGCGACTCCTTCCACAACGACAAGTTCAAAGATCTACGCGTAGATTACCTTCTGGCTAATCCTCCCTTCAACGACAGCGACTGGGGCGGCAACTCTCTTAGAGACGATGTCAGATGGAAGTTCGGCATCCCTCCTGCGGGAAATGCCAACTACGCCTGGATACAGCATTTCATAAGCCATCTCGCACCAAACGGAATCGCCGGTTTCGTAATGGCTAACGGCTCGCTCTCTTCAAATCAATCAGGAGAAGGCGATATAAGAAAAAACATAATCGAAGCAGATCTCGTCGACTGCATAGTGGCCCTCCCCGGTCAACTTTTCTACAACACGATGATCCCCGTTTGCCTCTGGTTCGTCTACCGGGACAGACAGAACAACAAGTTCAGAGATAGAAGGGGAGAAACGCTCTTCATGGACGCAAGAAAGCTCGGCGAAATGATAGATCGTAAACATAAAACGTTGACGGAAGAGGATATAAAGAAAATCGCGGACACCTATCACACCTGGCGCGGGGAGATGGCTTCTATGGAAACCGGGCAAACACTTCTTGCCGCCGAGCAATCGACGATAGAGAACTACCTGAAGGAATCGGGCGAGAGAGAAGAGCCTGAAGGATACGAAGATATTCCCGGCTTCTGTAAAACGGCAACGATTGATGAGATAAGAAAGAATGGCTATATCCTGACCCCTGGCCGCTACGTAGGCATGGAAGAGATTGAGGACGACGGCATTCCGTTTGAGGAAAAGATGGCCGAACTTTCAGCCACCCTCTACGAGCAGTTCGCCGAAGCTGCCCGGCTCGAAGCCGCTATCAAAAGGAATTTAGAGGTTTTGGGCTATGGCCAATAACCAGGAAGGCTTCAACTTCAGCACCCTGGTCACTGCTATTCACCAGGTAGACGAAAACATGGCTGCGCAGGCCGGGCGGGCGGTCAATGTCAGCCTGACCCTTCGAAACTGGATGATCGGCGCCTATATTGACAAATATGAACTTAACGGTTCGGACCGGGCGGATTACGGTGATAAGCTCCTTTCGGAACTGGCAAAGCGGCTGACAGGCATCAATGTGAGTAATTGCAATCGCCGCCAGCTCTATCGTTACCTACGTTTTTACCGGCTTTATCCTCAAATTGTGGGGACACTGTCCGCACAATTGAAAACCATGCTGCCTGCGGACTTACATGGAATTGAAAAAGTGGGGACACCGTCCCCACAATTGAAAATCCCACCGGAAAAACTCGTATATCGGCTTTCATACAGCCATCTGGAATTGATCGTGGATCTTGACGATCCTCTCAAACGGACCTTTTACGAGATCGAGTGCATCCGGGGAAACTGGTCGGTGCGGGAGCTCAAACGGCAGATCGGCAGCCTCTACTATGAGCGTTCCGGGTTATCGGAAAACAAAGAAAAACTGGCAGAACTGGTCCAATCAGGGACGGAAAAGAGCGAACCGAAACTGGCTGTCCGCGATCCCTATGTTTTCGAGTTTCTCGGGATAAAGTCCTGTGAGGCTATGAGGGAGTCCGATCTGGAGGATCAGCTCCTGAATAAACTACAGGATTTCCTTTTGGAGCTTGGCCACGGATTCTGCTTTGAAGCCCGCCAGAAGCGGATCCTGATCGGTGATACACACGGTTTCGTTGACCTGGTTTTCTACCACCGCATCCTTAAATGCCATGTGCTGGTGGAGTTGAAGGTCGAGTCCTTTAACCACGAAAACCTCGGACAGCTCAACACCTATGTGAGCTGGTACCGGAAAAACATGATGGCCGACGGAGACAAGCCGCCCGTGGGCATTCTGCTCTGCACGCAAAAAGACCATGCCCTGGTGGAATACGCCCTGGCAGGTATGGACAACCACCTGTTCGTCTCCAAGTACCAGCTCGAACTGCCCCGCAAAGAAGAAATACAGAAATTTCTGGAAGAGAAGATGCGGGAGGTGGGGGAATGAAGAGAGAAGACACGCTCTGCGAGCAGTTAGCCGATGCCGACCGGCTCGAAGCGACTATCAAAAGGAATTTGGAGGTCTTGGGGTATGGGTGGTGAGTGGGAGTATAAGCCAATTGATGAAGTTGCAGAGAAAGTAGCCATGGGTCCTTTTGGATCTTCAATAAAGGTATCCACATTTGTTACTGAAGGCGTTCCGATTCTCAGTGGTCAGCATCTAAATGAAACTCAGGTTCAAGATGGAGAAAACAACTTCATAACTCATGCTCATGCAGATAAACTTCGAAACGCAAATGTGTTTAGAGGAGATGTGATTTTCACACACGCAGGAAATATCGGGCAAGTAGCCTATATCCCCAAGAATTCCAGATATGAAAGGTATGTAATTTCTCAAAGACAGTTCTACATGAGGTGCAATACTTCTAAGATACTTCCGGAATTTGTTGCTTATTACTTCAAGTCTCCACAAGGACAACACAAACTTTTGGCAAACAGTACGCCATCAGGAGTTCCCTCAATAGCACGACCGGTAACTTATTTGAGATCAATTGAGATTCCTGTTCCAACAATTCTTGAACAGAAAAGGGTAGTGCAAATGCTTGTCTCAGTAGACAACAAGATAGAAGCAAATCGTAAAATCAACAAAACCCTAGAAGAAATCGCGCAAGCGATATTCAAGCACTGGTTTATAGACTTCGAATTCCCCAATGAAAACGGCGAACCTTACAAATCCTCCGGCGGCGAAACGATCAACTCCCCCCTCGGCCCTATTCCAAAAGGGTGGAGAATTGGAAGAATTGAAGATGTGTGTGAGTTTTCATATGGTAAAGCACTAAAGGCTGATAAACGAATTCAGGGTAGGATTCCAGTTTACGGATCAAACGGACAAATAGGATGGCACAACGAAAGTCTAGTGTCAGGACCTGGGATAATAGTCGGTAGAAAAGGTAATCCAGGGCTAATACATTGGTCTAAAGAAGACTTCTTCCCAATAGACACCACATTTTATGTTGTTCCAAGAGTTGGCAAATCCATTATGCACTTTCTTTATTTTGCGCTTAAACACGTTGATTTGCCGAGGCTTTCTGCTGATTCAGCGGTACCGGGACTTAATAGAAACATTGCTTATATGCAGCAATTGGTGATTCCGACTGAACAATTGTTGCGAGATTTCGAAAACCGAATCAGCATCATCTTTGATCTGTTACAGACAAACTGTTGGCAAAACCAATCCCTTTCAGAACTCCGAGACTCTCTCCTCCCGAAACTCGTGTCAGGAGAAATCAGAGTTCCTGTCTCCGAGAAAGAAGACGATCAATTGTAGAGGCGGAAGGCCATTCGCCGACGTGAGAAGCGGCAATCGCGAAAGATATGGGGTGATTCCAGTGCCAAAGGCAATGACTGAATCGGAAATTGAAGAGATTGCTCTGGATATCCTGACGGAGATCGGGTATGAAAGGATCTACGGGCCGGATATTTCACCAGACGGTGACTCTCCCGAACGTAGCACATACAGGGATGTCGTTCTGATCGAGCACCTCCGTAGATCCCTGGCTAGAGTCAATCCCCACATACCCCTGGACGGCATAGATAAAGCCGTGAGAAGGATTGTTGCACAAGAGAGTCCGGATATCGTCGAGAACAACAAGAGCTTTCACAAATATCTGACTGATGGCGTGGATGTCGAATACCGCAGAAAGGACGGAAAGACCACTTGGGACAAGGTCTGGCTTTTCGATTTCGAAGATCCACTGAACAACGAATTCCTCGCCGTAAACCAGTACACGGTAATGGGCCTGAAGGAGCGAAGGCCGGACATCGTTCTCTTCGTCAACGGGCTTCCGATAGTCGTTATCGAGCTGAAGAACCTCGCAGACGAGAACGCCTCGATCTGGTCGGCCTTTAACCAACTGGAGACCTACAAGTCTCAGATTCCCTACCTCTTCAGATTCAATGAAGCGCTGATTATCTCCGACGGAATAGAAGCAAGGGCCGGCACATTGACATCTGACAGAGAACGTTTCATGCCCTGGAAGACGATTGACGGGAAAGAGGTTATCGAGCTGAGTCCCGAGCTTCAGAAAATAGAGGAGTTACAAAAGTACAGGCTGGATAACGGACCGGTGTTCTCTCTAAACGAAGAGACAGCCGTGGTCGAAGAAATCGAGCTCAAACCATGGATCTCGAAGGATATACCCGTCCAGAAGCGCCCGCAGATGGAGGTCCTCCTCAAGGGAATGCTGAACAAAAGGGTCCTTCTCGATCTTATCAGGCACTTCATCGTTTTCGAGACTTCTGATCACAGAACTCTGAAGAAAATGGCGGCATATCATCAGTATCATGCCGTGAACAAGGCGGTGGAATCTACCCTGAAGGCAACCTCTCCGATCGGGGACAGGCGATGCGGAGTCATCTGGCATACTCAGGGCAGCGGCAAGAGTCTTTCGATGGTTTTCTATACCGGGAAATTAGTTCTTCAGATGGATAACCCAACCATAGTATTGATCACAGACAGGAACGATCTGGACGATCAGCTTTTCAATACATTTTCGGGAGGGGTCGAGCTTCTGCGACAGACCCCGGTGCAGGCAGAATCTAGGGAAGACCTCAAGGAGAAGCTCAAAGTAGCCTCGGGAGGAATTGTCTTCACCACAGTGCAGAAATTCCTGCCCGACACCAGGAACGAGTCATACCCGTTGCTTTCAGATAGGAGCAATATAGTGGTGATTGCAGATGAAGCGCACAGGAGCCAGTATGACTTCATCGATGGATTTGCTAGGCACATGAGAGACGCCCTTCCAAACGCTTCATTCATAGGTTTCACGGGAACTCCTATAAGCCTCTCTGACAGGGACACGAGAAACGTGTTCGGGGACTACATCGATGTTTACGATATAGAGCAGTCCGTAAAGGACGGAGCGACAGTGAAGATCTACTACGAAAGCAGGATCGCAAAGCTCGATCTAGATGAAAACGAGATGCCTCACATAGACAGGGATATCGAGGAGGTTACTGAAGGTAAAGAGCAGTCTGAGAAAGAGAGATTGAAATCGAAATGGGCCGCTCTGGAGGCCGTGGCCGGAACTGAGAAGAGGCTTGGAAGAATCGCGGCCGATCTAGTCGATCATTTCGAGAAGAGACAGGAAGTCAATATAGGAAAGGGAATGATCGTCTGCATGAGCAGGCGGATCTGTGTCGATCTCTACAATGAGATAATCAAGTTGAGGCCACACTGGCACAGCGAAGACGATAAGAAGGGCGCGATCAAGATCGTCATGTCAGGTTCTGCCAGCGACGATCCTGGCTGGCAGCAGCATATAAGAACGAGAAAGCAACGAGAAGAGATTTCCAAGCGTTTCAAGGATCCGGAGGACCCCCTTCAGCTGGTAATCGTCAGGGATATGTGGCTGACCGGCTTCGACGTTCCATGTCTCCATACGATGTATATCGACAAGCCGATGCACGGGCATACCCTGATGCAGGCCATCGCAAGGGTCAATAGAGTCTTCAGAGATAAGCCGGGTGGACTCGTCGTCGATTATATCGGAATAGCGGAGGATCTGAGAGAGGCTCTTGCAGACTATACGGGAAGTGGTGGGAAGGGAAAAATCAAAGTCGATCAGAGTGAAGCCGTTGCAGTTATGATCGAGAAATTCGATGTTCTCACCGCCATGTTCTATAGATTCGACTACAAGGGATTCTTTTCGATCGACAAAAGTGAAAAGCTAGCGTTCGTCATGTGGACGGCCGATCACATACTCGGACTGGAGAACGGAAAAGAAAGGTTCGTCAAGTATGTGACAGAGCTCTCGAAGGCTTTCGCGCTGGCCGTTCCAGCACAGGAAGCTGTGGCGATCACGGACGATGTCGCCTTTTTCCAGATGGTGAAAGCATCAATACTAAAGAAATCTCCAGAAAATGGCCAGAAACCGATAGATTTCAACGCCGCGATAAAACAGATCGTCTCTAGGGCGATTGTCTCCGAAGGGGTCGTGGACCTGTTTCAATCAATCGGGGTCGAGAAACCGGAGATCTCGATACTCTCAGAGAAGTTTCTAGCTCAGTTGAGAGAGATTCCCCAGAAGAATCTGGCGGTGGAAATGCTGAAGAAGCTACTAAACGATGAGATCAAAAACTTCTCGAGAACTAACCTTATACAGTCTCGCGCTTTTTCCGAGATGCTTAGGAAAAGCATCATCAAATACAAGAACAGGCAACTTGAAACGGCCAAGATCATTGAGGAATTGATAGAACTGGCTAAGCTAATGCAACAGGCTCGAAATCGAGGCGAAGAGCTTGGACTATCAGATGACGAACTTGCATTTTACGATGCGCTATCTGAGAACAAAAGCGCAGTTGACATCATGGGAGACCAGCAGCTCAAAGTAATAGCGGTAAATCTCGTAGATACGATGAGGAAGAGCATATCCATTGACTGGACCCTTAGAGAGAATGTCAAAGCAAGACTGAGAACCCAGATCAAGCGAATTCTCAAAAAGTTCGGTTACCCACCCGATCTGCAACAGCAGGCAGTCAAAACGGTGCTCGAACAGGCCGAATACATCTGCCGCGACTGGACAGGGAATGAGTGATCAACTGATAGCAGTGACCAATGCGGTTTTCTTGACGAAAAAGATGTTCGGTAGAAAGGAGGGCGGAATAATCCGGAATAATCGGTAATCTACAACAGACTCCTTTTTTCCATACTCATACTCACAATCTCTGAGAAGGCAAAGACAGGATGCAGATGGAGGGCCACGTAAACAGGGTCAGACTCCTGTTCTTTCGGATCTGGAAGAGAAAGATATCTTAAGACTTTCAATGACCTGCAGCAAGATGAGAAACGAACAGGAGCGAATACAATCCGGTTTTTTTCAGTCAAAAGAAATGAAGTGTACAAGAGCAAAAAAACAACAGACAAATTGCGTGAATCCCTTTCCAGACCTAAGGTTGAAACACCTCCGAGCTACTACGAAATCCAGCAAAACACCTGGTGACACGCTCACAATCTTCACAAATTCTATAACCCTTTCGGGAAAATGAATTCGTGCATTTTGTTCGCCCGTGTCATGTCGAACTCGGGTAGATCATTTAATACCATCGAGTCTAACTTTTCTAAAAAAAGACCCGGCAGCGATTCGCCGGGTCTCTTCGTATGGTTCGGTTCGATCTCAGTAAGTTTCGCAGAAAAGTTCGAAGTAGCTTTTCGGGTGCTTGCAGGCCGGGCATACATCGGGCGCCTCTTTAGCCTCGAGAATGTAGCCGCAGTTCCCGCATTTCCACAACACTTTCTCTTCTCTCTTGAAGACTTTACACTTCTCGATATTATCGAGCAGTTTCAGGTACCTGGCTTCGTGTCTGTTCTCCACCTTCGCGATCTGTCTGAAGCTGTTGGCGACATCCTTGAAGCCTTCCTTTTCGGCCACATCGGCAAAGGCCGGGTACAGCATAGTCCACTCTTCGTTTTCCCCGGCCGCGGCGGCCTTGAGATTCTCTCTGGTGGTTCTCAGCTCTACCGGGTAATCGGCATCGACATGTACCGTGATCGGTAGTTCGCTGGCCATTCCTTCGAGGATGTGTTTGAAAAACACTTTCGCGTGTTCTTTCTCGTTATCGGCGGTCTCGGTGAAAATCGCGGCTATCTGCTCGTAGCCTTCCTTTTTCGCGACGGAAGCGTAGAACGTATAGCGATTCCTCGCCTGCGATTCTCCCGCAAAGGCCTTCATAAGGTTTTCGAGTGTTTTTGTGCCTTTAAGATTCATTGATTCACCCCCAGGTTTGAGATATTTTTTTGGTTTTCTTGTCCGATCGGTTGGATTTGCCATGGAAATCATTACTCTTTTTATAGTATATTATAAGTTACTTTGTTTTGTTCGATCAGTCCGGCAAGATAGTTAATTCTTCTCTTCAAATTGACTTACCGAGTCGATTCCAAAGTTTTCATTTTCAACGTTTCCGGCCGGTTCCACATGGACATGCACATCGTACACGCTCTCATTACCTTCAATTATCGCCTTCTCTACGTTCTTCGCCAGCGCGTGTGCCTTTCTGACCGTGAGCAGCGGATCAACCTCTATATCCAGATCGACCAGGTATTTGTAGCCCATTTTCCTCACCCTTACCTTGTGAGGATTCTGAACGCCGGGAACTCTGGAGACGGCTTCGAAGATTATGTTGTATATATCGTCACCGGGTTTGAGACCGTCCATGAGCTCGAAGTTGGTCTCCCAGAAGATTCCGACGGCCGTCTTTATAACCATGGCCGAGACCACCAGGCCGACCAGCGTGTCTATTATCTGGAAATCCGTGAAGCTAACCAGAATAGAGCCGAGAAGAACGGACAGGGATATTGTTATATCCGATCTCATGTTCAGGGCATCGGCCATGAAGACCGATGAGTCGATTTTTCTGGCTATCGCCAGCTTGTATCTGTATAGCGCGTACTTCCCGATCGCCGAGATCAAAGCCACCGTAACCACCAGCGGCAGATTCTCAACCGACGAGCTTCCCGAAAAGAGCTTCTCGATGGAACTCATCGCCAGTTGAGCGCCGGCGAAAAAGATGACCATCGATACTATCTTAGACGCTACGGCGTCGGCTCTCTCATGACCGTATGGGTGCTGCGCGTCCGGCGGTTTGTTGGAGACCGAGGTCGATACCAGAGTTATAAGGGACGTCAGTATGTCCGTCGACGAGTCCATGCCGTCGGCCAGTATCGCGACGCTTCCGGTGAGGAAACCGGTCAACAACTTCATAACCGCCAGAATGGCGTTGCCGATCACGCCGAAGATCGATCCGATCCTCGCTATCGAGGCTCTATCTTTATTCATTGAGCACCTCTATCGCGCTCGAGAGGCCCGCCAGGCTCCACCTGCCCCTGAGTCTTTCCAGTGTTCCATTTATCACAACGGGAGTTCCGGCCGTGTCGAGCGTCGCTCTCGAGCTGCCTGTGTTATGGTACAGAAAAGCGTTTCCTTTGCTCCCGTGGAGGTTGATCCTTACCAGATCCTTCTTTCTGCTTATACTTTTGATCGTGGTGAATCTGAGCCAGGGATTATCCCTCCTGAATCTCAGTATATTTTTGAAACGCTCGAAGTAGCTTCCCGCTATACCGCTCTGCGCCTGGAAGGATACGCCGCTGTGCGGGCGGTTCTTTCCCAAAGCCTTCCATTCGGTCTGGCCGGGTCCATATCCGTTTTCGTACCAGAGGTGCGGTTCCAGCTGCTCTTCGTTGAAGTACTCGTCGTAGACCCCTTCCATTCCCAGCTCTTCTCCGTAGTACAGGAAGGGCAGTCCCGGGAGAGTGAGCAGCACCGTAAGCGCCAGAAGCGCCAGATCCCTGTCGCCATTCATTGAGCTGACGAGCCTCGTCATATCGTGGTTGGTCAGGAAAGTGCCAGACTCGTAACTGCGTCTGGATCTGAAAAATCTCTGCATGTCCGTCTTCAGAGCCTTTACGAGCGACACGGCGTTCCTGGAAGCTATCGCCAGCTTCAGATCTTCGGCCAGGGGGAAGTTGAAACCGATCCCGAAGATGCTCGAGTACATATCCACGATTCGGGCGTCGTCCCAGACCTCGCTAACGAAGAGGCAATCGGGGGAGATCGCGCGGCAGTGGGAAGTCATCTCCTTCCAGAAGGCGATGTTCCTGCTGTGCTGATACTCGCAAATGCCCTTCTCGATCGAGAAATCGAAGATGTGTTTGGCCGCGTCGAACCTGAACCCATCGAATCCCACCGAAAGCCAGAAAGTCAAAACCTCTTTTATCTGTTGCCATAGAGAAGGAGACTCGAAGTTGAGATCGGGACTCCCCGGTCCGAAGAGCGCATATACCCACCGGCCCGAGTAGTTAGACCAGACCTGTTGATTATCCCAGTGGCGGCGCGCCTTAAGCCACTCTTCACTTTGCAGAAAGAGATACCAGTCGCGGTACGGCTTCTCGCCGTCCAGGGCTTTCAAAAACCATTCATGGCTGGGCGATGTGTGGTTGAGCGGGAGATCTAGAATTACTTTGAGCTCTCTTTTATGCGCGCCGTAAAGGAAGTTTCTCAAGTCCTTCAGGTCTCCATAGATCGGATTTATGGCGAAGAAATCCGTTACGCTGTACCCGTGGTAAGCGGGAGATTGCATTATGGGAAGCAGCCAGATTCCTTCCATCCCGAGTTCGGCTATGTAGTCGAGCTTCATTTCGGCTCCCTTCAGGTCGCCTATTCCATCGCCGTTTCCGTCGTAGAAGGAACGGAGATAAAGCTCATAGAACAAAGTTCTTCCCTCCAGTCAGCATGAATTAATTTGGACCGGTTAACTCAACATTAGAATCTTACATCTTATCACAGTTGTTGGGTTATTTCTTGTGATAGAATTTTCTCTAGCCCCGGTAGAAGGAGATGGAATCGAATGTTGATTGAAGAGTTGCTCGGCAAGGGCGAAAAGATGAACGCCAGCGATGTTCACATAACCTGTAGAGGGAACGTTATGTACAGAGTGGATGGAGAACTTGTCCAGGATGTATTTCTGACGGACGATATAATGATGAGGAAGATCCTCTCGGAGCTTCAGGGCCTCACCAACGAAAAGTTCGAAGAGTCGGGAAAGAAAGAGATCGATTTCTCTTTCGGGTTCGGTTCCTCGCGGGTGAGGGGCAATTTCTTCTATTCAAACAAGCTGCCGGCGCTCGCGCTCAGGTTAATACCGAAAACGATAAGAACGCTCGACGATCTCGGATACCCCGAGCTCTTCAAGGAATTCTGCAAGCCTGACAAAGGACTGGTTCTGGTGGCCGGTCCCACCGGAAGCGGTAAATCTACGACGCTGGCCGCCATGCTGGAGAACGTCAATCGCACCAGGCATGTTCACCTCATAACCATAGAAGATCCGGTCGAGTACGTCTTCGAGCAGAAGAACGCGTTGATCCACCAGAGAGAGCTGGGACCGGACACGCAATCTTTTTACAACGGTCTGAAGTACGCCCTCAGACAGGACCCAGACGTGATTCTCGTTGGAGAAATGCGAGACAGCGAGACCATGGAACTGGCCATGACCGCGGCCGAGACGGGACATCTCGTCTTCTCGACCATACACACCAATTCGGCGGCCACGACACCCGAAAGGATCGTCGGCGTTTTTCCGCCCCACCAGCAGAACCAGATATCCATGCAGCTGGCCAACACTTTGATGGCCGTCGTTTACCAGAGACTTCTCAAGAGACGCGACGGTAAGGGAAGAGTGGCCGTCATAGAGATCATGGTGGTCAATCAGGCGATAAGAAATCTCATACGTGAACAGAAATTCCACCAGATAGAGTCGATGATGCAGGCCGGGGTGAAATTCGGTATGGTCACGTTCGACGATGCCCTCGTGGAGATCTTCAAGAAGGGAATAATAGACAAAGATCAGCTTCTGTCCTACGCGAGGGACGCCGGCTCGATAGCCAGGAGGAGTTTTTGATGAATCTTGAAAAGATCATAGAAGTCTTTCGTGAAAGGTTCAAAGAGGTCGAGGCTCAGCTTTCCAGGCCCGAGGTTGCCTCCGATCCGGAAAGACTTATGGAATACGGCAAGAAACACGCCGGGCTCTCCCAGATAATCGAGCTTCACGAGAGGATAGAGACCATGAAGAGAGAGCTCGACGACTGGGGCGGAATGAAGAACAACAGCGAAGAAGAAGAGCTCGAAGAGATAGAGAGGACTATCGACGAACTGACCGGGAAGATCGCGAAAGAAGAGTTAAACCTCAAGGCGCTTCTGGTTCCCGATCTGGCCGACGACAGGAACATAATAATAGAGATCAGGGCGGGAACGGGCGGCGAAGAGGCGGCCCTTTTCGGTTCCGATCTCTTCAGAATGTACAGCCGCTACGCAGAACGCAACAACTGGAAGTCTGAAGTTATCGATGTGAATGAAACCGATCTTGGCGGCCTCAAAGAGATCGTCTTCCAGATAAAGGGCCGGAGCGTTTACAGTAAACTCAAGTACGAGAGCGGCGTTCACAGGGTGCAGAGAGTGCCCACAACCGAATCCGGCGGGAGAATACACACTTCGACCGCCACAGTCGCGGTACTCCCCGAAGTCAGCGAGACCGAGGTCAAGATAGAGCCTTCCGATCTCAGGATAGACACATACAGGGCCTCGGGGGCCGGCGGGCAGCACGTAAACAAGACCGACTCGGCCGTCAGGATCGTCCATATCCCCACTGGAATAGTGGTGGCGGTACAGAAGGAACGATCGCAGCACCAGAACAAGGCCCGGGCGATGGAGCTGTTGAGGGCAAAACTGTACGATATGTACAGCTCGAAGGCCGAGAACGAGGTAACCCAGACCAGAAGATCGCAGATCGGCACTGGAGAGCGGAGCGAAAAAATCCGGACCTACAACTTTCCGCAGAACAGGGTGACCGACCACCGGATCAATTTCACGAGCTACCGCCTTCTGGATATAATGGACGGAGATATTGAGGAACTGGTCACGGAACTCTCCGCCGCCGATATAAACAAGAGGCTCGAACTCCTTCACAAAGAACTGGTGGGCTGAGCCGGAAACGGCCCTCGAGTGTGAAGGTCACATTTCCAGCTTTGCCAGAACCCACATGTTCAGCCCGTAAAGCAACGACCCGACGGCCGCGAGCGAGATGAAGGCGATGCCGAAGGAAAAGGCGTCGGCCATCTTTCCGAACGACGGGAAAATGGCTATCATGACCACGCTGAAAGCCATGCTGGAAAACGAGATGATCGTCGCCCTGTACTGCGATGGAATGAGCCTGTTTATGTAATCGCTGCTGGCCACGAAGAGCATGGCTTCAAACATGGATATGAGAATGAAAAAGGGCGCCTTGAACGGGGAGAGGGCGAGCGCCCACATGGAAATCACTGCCGCCAGCGGCAAAAGGATGAGCATCATCTTCTCCCTGAGCAGCCTCTGGAGTTTGTGAACCTTTGTGGCCGTCACTCCGGCGGCAAGAGAGCCGATAGCGAGCAACACCCCGATCTGGAATTCATTCATTCCCTCTCCCTTCCAGAAGTTCTGCATGTAGAAGAAGATACAGGTGCAAAAAGCCAGTATGGTTTGCGTAAAGAGAATCAGGAAGGCCACTTTTCTGGTCTTCGCAATCACGCCGAAGCTGTCTGCGATTTGCCTTGCAAAACCCTTCAGGCTACGCTTTGGCGAAGATCCGGCCGAATCTGAATCTATAGGCGGTTCCACGAAAAGCAGAGAATAGCCGATGGTGAAGATTATTATCGCCGCCGACACCCAGAAGGCCAGGTGATAATCGAAAGTTCCGAGGAGACCCCCGACGAGGAAGGCCGCGATCGATGAGCACTGAAAGACGGCCTCCTGTTTACCCGCAATCCGCATGAACTCTTCGCTCTTTCCGAGATATTTCAGGGAATCATAGACCAGAGCCTCCCCCGAACCGGATTCCAGATTGTACGAAAGTGCAGAAAACACCATGAAAAAAAGAAAATGCGTGAAATCGCTGGAGACGATCAAAATCAGAATGCTCGCAAGAGACATGCAACGTCCCAGGGTGCGGCTCAGTTTTCTTCCAAAAAGATCCGCGATCGAACCTGTAGGTACCTCCATGGCCAGCGAAGTGACGTGGAATATACCCTCCAGCAATCCGATCTGCGTCAGGCTCATTCCCTTGAAGGCCATGTAGATCATCCACAGACCGCCCGACAGTCTGAGGTTCATGAAGAAAGAGAATACATAGTTCCTGCGTATGTTTTTTTCCATTCCAACAGCCAGTTTATCCATATAAAACCTCTCCCGAAAGAAAAGGCCGTGACTCCCGTCACGGCCTTGTATACTGATGCTTTGAGGCGGTTTAAGCTCCGGTACCGAGCCCGACGAGGTAGCATTCACCCACGGAATCGGAAATTCCGCCGAGGATCGTTCTTCTGTGAGCCTGGATAATATCCAGCATGAGTTGCCACCTCCTCTTTATCTGAGAGAAATTATACACTCCGTCCGGGCGATTTTGTACATAATTTCCTTTTTCGATGTCACGAAAAGTATGCAAGAGTTCGGAGAATTCTGATATAGTATGGTTGTAGGACATCCTACATCTTGATCGGGAGGGTTGCATATGTCTAACATTCCCGTAGAGAACCGCGGTCACAGCTCTTTGATCAGTATTATTCAAAATGAACTCAAGACCAGGATAGTTAACGGAGCCTTCAAGCCGGGAGAGAAACTTCCTTCCGAGCCGGAACTCGCGATGGAGCTGGGGGTGAGCAGAAATTCATTGCGAGAGGCGATCGGTCTTCTCCAGAGAGAGGGCCTCCTGGTGAAGCGTCACGGTGTGGGCAACTTCGTGACCGACAGGTACCCTATAATCCGCGGAGGAATTGAACGACTCGCCGGAATCACCGAGTTCATACGGGCGCAGGGGCTCAAGGCCGGGAGCAAAGTCACCAGATTCGAGCTCGTTGAATGCCCCGGGGAGATCGGCCAGACGCTCGATGCAGAACCGGGTGACAGGATCTTCATAATGGAAACGATCAAGTACGCCTCGGAAGTGCCGGTAGCGCTCTGTGTAGATTTCATTCCCCGCTCGATAGCCGGAAACATCGATCCGGATAGGATTCATGACTCCATCTTCGACGGTTTGAGGGATCACTACGGGGTGGATATAAGGTACGCCGAGTGCGATCTGATACCTATGACCGCAGGAGAGGAATTGACCGGAAAACTCTCCGTCGAAGCCGGAACACCGGTTCTGCTGCTGGAGCAGATACATTACGATTCGCTGAACAGAAGGGTCCTGTACTCTAAAAGTTATTTCCCTGTCGGTAAGTTCACTTTCAAGTTGATCAGAAAGCGCTAAGATACCATTACCAAGGAGGTGAATGCGTTGAGAAGGCTTTTTGTACTGCTGGTACTGTTTATCGGGATCTTTCTCTCTGCGACAACCATCGAGGTTTTGTGGATGGGCTGGCCGCAGGACCAGGTTATGCAGCTGGTGAAGGCTTTCAAGGACGAGAATCCAACGGTCGAAGTGGACATTCAACTTGTTCCGTTCGGGCAGCTGTTCCAGACTCTCGAAGTTAGACTCGCCGCGGGCGACGGGACGCCCGATGTCTATATCGTTGACGGTCCTAACACAGCGTCTTACGCGGCCAGAGGTTACTTGCTGGCCCTGGACGATTATTTCACGGATGAAGAGATGGATGACTGGTTTAGCGCATCGATCGAAGAGGGGAGCTACGACGGCAAGTTTTATTCGGTGCCGTACGGCACGTCTTCTGCCGGGATTTTTTACAACAAGGCCATTTTCGAGGAGTACGGAATTCCCTTTCCACCCGAAGGGATCGACGAGAGATTGACATGGGACGAGGTTGTCGAAATCGCCAGAGCCCTCACCAAAGACACGAACAACGACGGTATAACCGACATCTGGGGTCTGGTGATCGAGCAGATAGACAGACCCTATCTGATATTCCCGATCGTGCAATCGCTGGGAGCCCGGGCGCTCTCGAGCGACGGATTCGTCTCGCAGGGATATATCAACTCCAAAGAGTTCATAGAAGGCACGACTTTCTACTGGAAACTCTTCAACGAGTGGAAGATAAGCCCACAGGGCGTTCCTGATTCGGCCATCGCCAGGGAGTATTTCGGCACCGGCAAGGCGGCCATGATGCTGGGCAACGAATGGAATATACGCAGGATGTCCCAGTATCCCTCGGTCGAATTCGGCCTGACGCCCTTCCCTTATTTCGAAGGAGGGGCGATCGTCACTCCCACCGGAAGCTGGCATGTGGGAATAAACTCGAAAACCAGGAAGCTCGACGAAGCTCTGAAGTTCACCAAGTTCATTACCGGAAAAGAAGCCGTCATAACCTGGCACATGCTGAACGGCATCGCCCCGGCTAGATACGATGTCTATGAAGCCCTGCCCGAGGTCTTCGGAAATCCGATGTGGCAGACCTTCCTGTATGAGATGGAACACACCGCCGTGGCCAGACCCGTAACGCCCGGCTACTCGCAGTACGAATTGATGCTCAGAGAGGCTTTCAACTCGATTCACTACGGCGCCGATCCTAGGAAGACCCTGGACGATGCCGCAATCAGGATCGATAGAGAACTGAGAAGATACAAGTGATCGAACGGAATCGTATTTGAATTCATTCTGGATGGTGCGGAAGTGTTCAGGAATGGCAGAGTTGCATGGCTTTTTATATTACCCGCGCTGGCATTTCTTTTGTTGTTCAAGATCTGGCCGATAGGCGTCTCTTTCATCGAGAGTTTGACGACGACCAGTTTCAGAGGAACAAAGTCTTTTGTGGGGTTTGAAAATTACTCGTATCTATTCAGGTACGATCCCGTTTTCTGGAATTCCTTCTGGGTAACTCTCCTGTATTCGGCGATAGTCAACCCGCTGATAGTCCTGAGTTCCTTGCTCATGGCCCTGTTGCTCAACGGGTCGTATTTCTTCACAAAGTTTTTTAGAACGGTCTTCTTTCTGCCCACGGCGATCTCGTACGCGGTGGTCGCTGTTATCTGGTCAATCGTGCTCGATCCTTACTACGGACTGGCGAACAGTTTTTTGACCTCTTTCGGTCTTAAGCCGCAGCCTTTTTTCGCCTCCCCCGATCAGGCGCTGTGGGGATTGATAATGCTGAACGTGTGGAGAAGCTCGGGGTACTGGATGATGTACTTCCTGGCCGGTCTGCAGAACATTCCGGAAAGTCTCTACGAGGCGGCCGAGATAGACGGCGCCTCGACCCTCCAGAAGACTCTGAAGATCACCCTGCCGCTCCTGACGCGAACGATGTCTTTTGTTCTGGTGGCCAACACGGCCTTCAATTTTCTCAGTTTCGCTCCGGTTTACATAATAACCAAAGGCGGACCGATGGGCTCGACCAACCTGCTCATGTACGAATCGTACAAGAGCGCCTTCGTGAACGCCGATATGGGCAGGGCGTCGGCCATTACGTCGATACTTCTTGCGATCATTCTCGTCTTCAGCTTCTTCGAATTGAAGCTGACTAAGGCGAATTTCGAGTATTGAGGAGAGATTCATGAAAAGTGGCAGACTCTGGAAAACAACATCGCTTTTCATCGTACTGGCGGTCGTCAGTCTCTTCTTCATAGTACCGCTGGTGTGGATAGTGGCCTCGGCCTTGAGACCGGCCGGATCGCTTTACCAGTACGCCAATCCCCTCACCTGGGGGACTTTCATACCCTCGAAACCGACGCTGGAGAATTTCGTACACATCTTCTCGAAGCTCAACTTTGGCAGGGCGATCGCCAACAGCCTTTTCGTTTCGCTCGTTACGATACTGCTCACGGTCTTCGTTTCCTCGATGGCGGGATTTTCGCTGGCGAAATTCAATTTCAGAGGAAAGAACCTGGTCTTTGCCATAGTGTTGATAACCTTCATGGTTCCGTTCGAATCGATCGTGATTCCGCTCTATATTCTCGTGAAACAGCTCAAAATAGACAATACCTATTGGGCTCTCATACTTCCGGGCGTGGCGAACGGGCTGGCGATATTCCTCTTCAGGCAGTTCTTCTCGGAAGTGCCTTCGGAAATCATGGAAGCGGCGCGAATCGATGGCGCTTCCTGGTTCAGGATCTACTGGAGGATTTTGCTGCCCCTGAGTATGCCCGCGATAGTGACCGTTATCGTCATGGTCTTCATGTTCCAGTGGAACTCCCTTTTCTGGCCGCTTGTCGCGACTCATTCCAGCAGGTTTGAAGTCGTGCAGGTGGCCATTGCTTCTCACAGATCTACCGAAAGCACGAGCTGGGCCAATCTCTTCAGCTCTGCAATCGCCGGTAGTCTGCCGCCGGTAATTCTATTTTTGTTTCTCCAGAAGTACTTCGTTCGCGGAATAAGTGGAACGGGGTTGAAGGGGTGAACGCATGGAAAGCATAAGTATATCCAAGGACCATCTCAAGCTCTCCGTAGACAAACTGCCGGACATTTTGCTTCTGCCCGGCGATCCCGCAAGGGTCTATGAAATAGGACGCTTTCTGGACAACGTTGAAGAGGTTGGGAACAACAGAGATTACTTGACCATAGTCGGCGAGTACAAAGGGCTCCCGATAGCGGCCTGTTCGAGCGGCATGGGAGGTCCATCGACTGAGATAGCAGTCGTTGAGCTTCACAGACACGGCGTGAAGAGTATTATAAGAATCGGGACCTCCGGCGGCCTTTCAGAAAAGATCTCGCCCGGCGATTTGATCGTCCTTTCGGGCTGCATAAAGTACTCGGGAACGGCCAACCTGTTCGTGCCGGAGAATTTTCCATCGATCGCCGACTACAGGGTTCTTCAGGCGCTGATATGCGCCTGCGACAGAGAAGAGGCCGCCTTTCACGTCGGTCTGGGCCTTTCGGTCGATTCCTTTTACGCGACGAAACCGGGATTGATGGGGAAGGACTTTCCTTCTACTATAATCGGCCAGATGGACCTGTGGAGATCGGCCGGCGCGCTTCAACTGGATATGGAGGCCGCCACGCTGTTTGTACTGTCGTCGCTCTTAGGAATCTCCGCCGGAGCGATCTGCACCGCCGGCTCGAACATACCCAAAGGTTTGAGACCGGAATGTCCGCCATCCAACGATCCGGCTATCAAGTGCGCGTGCGAGGCGGCTCTTCTATTCAAGAGATGGGAAAAACTTTCTGAACAGGCCGGAAAGAATTTCCTGATTCCACCGATCGATGATAGTGGGATAGAGGGAGATGATAACAATGGGAAACAGACTTGAAAATAAAGTGGCCGTGATTTTCGGAGGCGCCGGAAGGATAGGAAGCTCGGCCGCCGAAGCCTTCTGGAATGAAGGCGCTTCGCTCGCCCTTATAGACAAAAACGCTGAAAAACTGGCAACTCTAAAACAACGTTTCTTGAAAGGCTCAGGGCAGGAACAGCGCTGCGTCATTATCGAGGAGAACATAGAGAGCGAATCGGATGCGCGGACAGTATCGCAAAGGCTTAGAGAGATCTTTGGAAAGATAGACATACTCCTCAACTGTCCGGCTTACATATTCCGCGCACCTTTTCTCGATCACCCGGTAGAAGAGCTAGACAGGCAATGGCATGTGAACGTGAGACTGGTTTTCATCTTTTCTCAGGCGATCGCAAGGGTGATGAAAGACGGAGGCAGAGGGAAGATAATCAATCTGGCCTCGATCGGGGGCCAGTATCCGGAAAAGGAGCACGCCGGTCACTGTGCGGCCAAGGCCGGTATAATAGCGATTTCGAGAGTCATGGCTCTCGAGCTGGCGCAGTTCAACATCCAGGTCAACGTCGTGGCTCCCGGACCTACCGAGACCGTTCCCTTCTCCTCGCCGTTCTATACGCAACACCCGGAAGTCCTCAAGAGGATAGAATCCAGAACTCCGGCCGGAAGGATCGGCCATCCCGAAGACCACACCGGTCTGCTTGTCTTCCTGGCTTGCGGGGAGTCCGACTGGGTTACCGGTCAGGTGATACTTTCCGATGGAGGATTGGGTCTTGTGTAAATATGTAAATAAGAGTCGATTTCTAAATGCGGCTCTGTGTAGATCGGAGCCAACTGGACAAAAAGACTCCTTTTTAAAACTTCTGTATCAAAATTGGGAAAGTTCGCTATTCGAAGTATTTCTCTGATATAATTTGGAGTATAGTAATCTAAACGATGATCCTGTATTTTTTTCTGTCCGAAATTCACACTGGTCGGTTTTAGCGGAGATGGTCTTTTGAGAATCTGGTTGTCTTTCTTGTTTTTTCTTATAACTGCTGTTTCTTTTGCCTATGTACCGGACGTCCTACCTCCAATGGAAGACCCTATGTTGATGACCGTCTGGGGAGAGAGCCAGGAGCTGAATACGGTGAACTACTTCTGTGGCACTCTTTTCATAGCCCGTGATTACAGTCCCGGAGCGACTCTGGAGCAGATGAAAATGGGCGCGGGCTTGGGCAAGGTGGAAGAAAGCGAAGGCGATATTTTCTACCATTTCTATACGCCCGGCACCCGATACAGAACCCTGATCGTAATCGCCGGAGGCGGATACGGGAAGCATCTGGAGGATATTACCAGAGTCGAAGAAATGGCAGTCGAAATAAAGAAGGAAAACGGACTGGTTATGATCATCGACATAGATGTGGATGATTCCGGTGATGACTCGATCAAAGCGGAGTTCGCCCGCAGATTGATTCCGCTTACAGACGCCATTATATTTGCCGGAAGTTCGAGCGAGAACTATGCGTCCCTTTTATACGAAGATTCGCTGATCGTGCTGAAACTTTCGATCGTGGTGGATCTTTTGATTGTTTTCGAGAGGGACTTCGGTGGGGGAAGGTGTTGTGACTGATGGGAGGAAAATGGATGAAAAGATATCTGGTAGTTTTATTTACTTTTTTTGCGGTTGTAGCCTGCGCCGGTTTGACGCTTTCTGATCTGGTCGTTGTAGGCGGAGACGGGGACGATGTGGGCAACGATATCGTTCTGCTCGCAGACGGCGGCGTCGTGATAGCCGGTTACACCACTTCCTCGGAAGGCACTTTCTTTTCCAGTAATGGACAGGAAGACTTTCTTATCGCCAGGTTCGACAAAGATCTCGAACTCATATGGTGGAAGGCTTACGGTGGAAGCAAGCGCGATGTTGCCCAGGCGCTCACGGCTACGCGGGATGGCGGTTTCGTACTTGCGGGATTGACGGAATCCTCAGATGGAGATGTAACCGGTAACAAAGGTTTGGGCGATTTCTGGGTGATAAGCGTTTCTTCGACGGGCGAGCTCGAGTGGCAGAAAACCTTCGGTGGAAGCGGCCAGGACCAAGCGTACGACGTGGTGGAGACTCCCGAAGGAAATATACTCGTCGCGGGATACACCAGATCCGATAACGGAGATGTCATCGGGTACGACTGGGGCGAAGATTTCTGGATAATAGAACTCGGCCGAGACGGAGAGCTTCTCAGGCAGTGGCTCGCCGGTGCTTATAGAAGTGAAGATTGCGCCAAAAAGATCGCCATAGGCGACGACGGTTCGATTTATGTTGTCGGGTACTACGCTTTCAGAGATTGCAATGTAAGGTGCAACTACGTCGAAGAGCAGATGTCTGTTCTGAAGATAGGAAGCGACGGAGTTATACAATGGTTCAATCAGTACGGAGACTATTGGCCTGAAGCCGGAATAGATCTGCTTGTTGCAGACAATGGAAATATCGTTGTCGTGGGAGAAGAGGAGTCAGGTGTTTCCCTGTTAACAAGCGGACTCGGTGGAAAGGATTTCTGGATTGCGTACATATCGCCCGATGGAACGGCGATCTCCAGCAATAATTTCGGCGGAAGTTTCACAGATATCGCAAATGGAGTCGTACAGGTTGGAGAAGATGAATTCATTGTAGCCGGTTATTCAACATCCAGCGATAAAGATGTAGTCGGCAATCATGGAATGGCCGACGGCTGGATAATTAGAGTGAATACCGCGGGTAAGATCCTGGATAAACTTGCAGTCGGAGGTTCTAAGGACGATGCAATACTGTCGGTATTTTCGCGAGATAAAACGCTGTATTTCACGGGATACTCCACTTCTTCAGAAATGGGGAGTTCCGGAGGAAGAGATCTATTTATTTTTACAGTGATTGAATAAGGTCTAACGACCTTAAATCCGGGGTATATCCCCAATACATTTTAGTTGGGAGGGGTTTCAATTGCGTAAGATCCTGTTAGTCTTGATTGCGGTTGCCGCAATCGTAACGATCGGTTGGGCCTGCACGACCATCATTGTCACCAAGGGCGCATCCGTTGATGGGTCTGTCATGACCAGCCACTCTGCTGACTGTGGAGCCTGTGACTTCAGGTATGTTTATATTCCAGCCGCAGATTATGAAGCAGGTGCACAGAGAGCCGTTTATCCGTTCATCGAAGGTTACCCTCGCTATGTCGGCAAAGATATGGGCCCGACGTACGACACACCGGGTTACCCTGCAACAGAACCTCTGGGTTACATCGACCAGGTCGAGCACACCTACGGTTACTTCGATGCAGTCTATGGAGTAATCAACGAACACCAGCTCGCGATCGGTGAGTGTACCTGTTCGGCAAAGGTTTACGCGCAGGCCAAAGCCGGCGAGTGTATCTTCGACGTTGCAGCTCTTTCCAGAGTAGCGATGGAAAGATGCACCACCGCGAGAGAGGCCATCGAACTGATGGGCGCGCTGGCTGTAGAGTACGGCTACTACGGCTGGGGCGAAACTCTCACAGTAACCGACCCTCAGGAAGCCTGGGTCTTCGAGATCTGTGCGACACCAGATCAGAAGAGCGCTCTCTGGGCGGCCAAGAAAGTCCCCGACGGAGAAGTCTTCGTTGAGGCCAACATCTTCAGGATCAGGGAACTCGATCCTAACAGCGAAGACAACATGTTCTCCCCGAACCTGATCGAAGTCGCGACGGCAGCCGGCTGGTACGATCCCAGCTCCGGTCCTATCGACTGGATGGCAACCGTCAGCACCGGCGAATACTCCTACCCCTACTACAGTCTCAGAAGAATCTGGAGAGTTCTCGACAGAGTGGCTCCGTCCCTGGAACTTTCTCCGTGGGTAGAAGACGGTTTCACAAAGGATTACCCGTTCTCTGTGGTTCCCGACAAGAAGCTCTCCGTGGCCGATGTAATCGACCTCTTCAGAGATTTCTACGAAGGCACGGAATTTGATCTGACACAGGGTCTCGCCGCAGGACCGTTCGGCAACCCCAACCGCTATTCAGGCTCAAGCAGACTGATCAAGGGTAGCTGGGAAAGAGCACTCTCGATCTTCAGATGCGAGTACGTTTTCGTATCTCAGGTAAGAGACTGGCTTCCCGATCCTGTCGGTGGAGTGATATGGTGGGGCGCAGCAGCACCTCATGAAACAATACTCGTTCCGATGTACTGTGGCATCACCGATGTTCCAGATGCGTTCGACACGGGAAGTCTTGAAAAGTTCGATCGCGATGTTGCGTCCTGGGCCTTCAACTTCATGGGCAATTGGGCCGAGTTGAAGTTCAGCTATATGTACCCGGAAATCAAGGAATTCCAGAAGAAGACCGAAGGCAAGCTCTTCGCAATGCAGTCAGCGATAGAGGCGGCCGCAGCACAGCTTTACGCGGTAGATCCTGAACTCTGTAAGGAATTCCTGACAGACTACGTCGCCGATGTCTCGGACAGAGTAATGGCGGAAACATGGGAATTCAACGAATACCTGATAACCAAGTACCGCGACGGCTACATCAACATCCCCAACGTCGGTGCGTCTGCAGGCTATCCAGATGCATGGCTCAAGGAAGTCGGATACGCCGATGGTCATATCTTCGGAGATGACGGTTACAAAGCGAAGTAATCACTATTGCCTGTCCCCTGATGGGGACAGGCTTCTATATTTTTTTTATCAGTGGCTTTGAAAATGATTTTGTTTTGAGATAAAGCATTCCATAAAAACTCAAAAGGAGGGTTTCAGATGAAAAAAGTTATACTGGTTCTTGTTGCCATCTCTGTTGTAACACTGGCGCTGGCAACCACGGATGTCAAGCTGGGGCTTCCGCTGGCAATAACCTCTGCCGGCCAGAGCGCCGAAGTTGAAACCGTAAACTACGTCGCCGATGAAGTCGGCTTGAAGTACGATTACTGCGACATTCTCTCCAAAGATGAATTCGCGGCCGGCGTTGGACTGGCAGACGCCAAGTCTGGAATTGGCAAGCACGTCACAACTCTTTCTCCCGATCCAAAGGGCACGAAGTTCCAGACACTCATTCTTGTAGTGGGCGCGGATCTTAAGGGCATGGGCGCATCCGGTCTTTCGGTGGATAGCGAAGTCGCAAGACTGAAGAACCTTATCGAGTACGCCAAAGCCAACGGTATAAAGATCGTCGCCGTAGCCATCGGTGGAGAGATCAGACGCGGACTTCCCGGAAGCCCGAACGAAGTTATGATCGACACGGTTATCCCTTCTGCGGATATATTTGTGTTCACGAGCGACTCAAACAAAGACGGACGCTTCTCGAACGAAGCTAAAGCAAGAAACGTTCCGGCTGTAGAAATAGAGTCGGCTTTCGATCTTCTGGATACGTTCACCACGATCTTCGGCCTTTGATTTTCCCATTGACCGGCGTTATCACAGGGGGTTGTGAGGGCGCCGGTCTAATTGAAGGGGGTAGTAAAATTGTCTGCTGACGCAATTTACATGCAAACGATCATAGCAGGTATCGTAATGGTCGGGGCGTACGTGGTCGGGAAGTTGTTCAAGTTCTCGACGGAAATGTGTATGTTCCTGGCAGTGGTTGGCGGAGGTATAGCAGGAGGCGCCGGATTTGACCTCTTCAGGCACCTTGCGGAAGGATCCGTCACCTATCTCGATATCGGTTTGATCTTTGTTTTTGCAACGATCTTCATGAATATCATCAAAGAATCCGGTGGAACGAACTACATAGTGAGGAAAATCGTAGGAGCTTTTTATAATAAAAAGATCCTCATGTTGATTCTCCTGATGTGTGTAATCCTCGTTCCGGGAGCCCTGACCGGAGCCGGAAGCATCTCCGTTCTTGTCGTGGGCGGAACCGTCGCGGCCGCGTTAGGTGCGATGGGGCTTTCAAAAGTCACGATATCGGCGATAATCTTCATAGTCGCCGGTCTCAGTGCCGCCGCTCCACCAATCAACATATGGGCCATGATGACCTGTGCGAACACAGCCATACCTTATGTTGGCTTTACGATGCCGCTTCTAATACCCATCATCATTCTCGGTCTCTTCACCGTGTTGTTCCTTGGAAGAAAGGCCAAAGTCATTGACAGGGAAAAGGCCCTCAAGGATATTCCCGAGCCCAAAGGTCTGAGCGGCTGGAGCGTTGGAATTCCCTTCCTGGTTCTTATATTCCTGCTCGCCGCCCCGAGAATCTGGCCCTTCGGATTCCCCGTTCTCGGTCTGCCTCTGGCGTTTGCGATATGCGCGCTTGTTGCCTGGGCAATGAACTACAAGCGAGTCAATATACTCAAGGTAAGCAAAGACACGGTTTCTCAGTTGACACCTCTACTGGCAACCACCGCGGTCGTTGGAATGCTTGTCCAGATAATGAGTTTCAACGGAGTCAAAGGCTTGATATCCATGTGGATCGTCACGGCTCCTCTGATCGTCGTCTGGATAATCCTGCCATTCATAATACCGATCTCCGAAGGATTGCTCACCTACGGAGGCGCGATGGTTATCGGTGTTCCTCTCATCTGGATGCTGAACTCTAACGGTATAAATCCCGTTATAGTTCTGGCCGGGCTGAGTCTGCTGTGGCCTCTCGGTGACGGATTGCCACCGACCGCACTCATCGGACGCCTGACAGTAAGTACCGTCGGCTACAAGGGCTCCTACGGTTCCTTCTTGAAGGAGTGTATAGTTCCCTGGATAGCTATTACCGTCGTGGGAATGATAATGGTTATCTTCGCCAACAACCTCAGCTTCCTGATGATGGTCGGTTAAGGAGGTATTGTCATGACTTTTATTATGATTCTTTATTATGTGATGACAGCCTATGTAGTGGGCATGCTTATATGGAATTTCATCAAAACCAAGGACATAAAAAGCGAAATACTCTACGCATTGGCCCTTCTACCGCTTATTCTCAGATTACTGAGAATGAAATAGGAGGGATTTTATGATGAGAAAATGGATTATTCTGGCAGTACTGCTGCTGGTGGTTCTTGCCGGCGGAATTCCTCTGTACATACATCGAAACTTCAAGGAAGAGGTCGTCGCAGGTGAGGGTGTAACCGGCTTTTTCAAGCTGAGCAAATACTTCAGCGGCATCGAGGGAACGATAGCCGATACCGACGTCTTCGAATTGAAAGGTTCCGAAGAGGGAGGGAAGATGCTCATAATAGCCGGTACGCACGAGAGCGAGCCCTCTGCGGCGCTGGCGGCATTCTATCTTATTGAAAATTTGAAGGTCGATCGGGGAACAGTGTACATAATCCCTCACTTCAACAGAAGCGGTTCGCTCGGCACTCAGCCCGGAGGCGGTTTCCCGCTGTATTTCAGCATGGAAACTCCCTGGGGAGAGAAGACCTTCAGAATGGGTGACAGAGGATTTCAGGCTCTCGATCAGTGGCCCGACCCCGATGTCTATATCCACTATCCCGAAGGTCAGGCCATGTCCTACATAGACGCCAGAAACACCAACAGAGCCTGGCCGGGAAGACCGGACGGACTCTATGCAGAACAGGTAACCTACGCAGCCATGGAGATGATAAAGAAGGAAAAGATCGACATCGTCATCGATCTCCACGAAGCCGAGGCCATGTATCCGGTCACCAACTGTATAGTCGTACCGGAGAAATCGATGAGTTACGCCACCGGCGCTTCGTTCTACGTCAAGGGCAGGGAAAAGTTCGAAAACCACGTCGAACGCTCCCCGACGGCTTTCAGGGGACTCTCTCACAGAGAAATCGGCGACTGGTCGGACGCTTACCCCTTCCTGCTGGAATCTCCCGGTGTCCATCTGGACCAGATAACCGCGGCCAAGACTCCGGAACTGATAATGGACGGTATCGATCCCTTCGTTCTCAAAGCCGCCGAAAAGGGACTGCTGTTTGTTCCTTACGACGAAAACGGCTTCTCGATGGATAGAAGGGTAGGTCAACACTCTTCGGTCATTCAGGAAATAGTCGTGCAGTGGTCGAAGAAGAACCCCGAGAGAGGTCTAACCATTTCGGCTCCCAGATACAAGGAAATCGTTGACAACGGTCTCGGATATTTCTTCAAAGATCCTTCCAAAGCTGACAAGAGCGACGTGTATTTACAGTAAGTTATCTCTATCTCTCGAGTCCGGGGAAAAAACATTCCCCGGACTTTTTTATTCCCCGTTCCACAGTGTTTTCGAAGAGTCTTCGTTACCACTTTGAAATATCCCTTTGACGAATCTTATATTGTATCATTGGTATATCCTGACAGAATCCAGACCGGGAGAATTGCAGTATGGACGGCAGGTCTGGAGACAACTGGAAATAGACCGACTCACACACGGCCATGGCGATAGTACAGAGCATTCAGGGTGAAAATCTGGCAGGAAAGTTGTGAGAACATGGAGGATAGCCAATGGAAAGGATCATCGTTACGGTGGAGCCCGACCTGGAAGGTCTCATAGATGGATTTCTAGTTAGCAGGCAACTCGATTCCGAGAAACTCCAGACGGCTATTGTCGAGCATGATTTCGAAGAGATAAGGAATATCGGAAGCTCTCTCAAGGAAGCCGGTTCCAGTTGCGGGTTCGATTTTATTTCAATCATCGGTACCAAGATCGAAATGGCCGGTACCCAGAAAAATAAACTGGGCGCCGAAATAGCCCTGGACGCTTTCAACTGGTATCTTGGAAGAATAAGGACAGAAGTCTTCGGAGAGGGATAATATGAAGTGCGGAACTATCTCCGTGGACGACATGAGCAAAGCGAAACCTCTTGAAATGAAAATTCCACCGGGCAATCCCATTGTCGCCATAACTATGGGCGACCCCGCGGGGATAGGCCCGGAAATAACTGCAAAAGCCCTTGCCGGTGGCGAAATTTACGAATTTTGCAGACCTCTGGTGATTGGTGACCGAAAAAGCATCGAGAGAGAGATAGTTCACAACGAGTTGAATCTGACTGTCAGCGAGGTAAGCGACCCCGAAGAAGGCGAGTATCGTCCCGAAAGACTCGTGCTTCTATCACTCCCATCCATCCAGGAAAACAACTTCCCCATCGGAACGGTATCGGCCGGTTGTGGCAGGGCCGCCTTCGAATACATACGCCGGGCCGTGCAACTGGCGCTCTCTAAGAGAGTGGCCGCCATAGCCACAGGCCCTATCAACAAACTATCCTTGAAAGAATCCGGTATACTCTTCACCGGCCACACGGAAATTCTGGCCGAACTCACCGGCACCCGCGACCCGTTGACCATGTTCGAAATCTACGGAGAGATGAGGATTTTCTTTCTTTCCAGGCATGTATCGCTTCGGCAGGCCTGCGATATGGTGAAAAAAGAGAGGGTGCTGGATTATATAATGCGCTGCACGGAAGCCTTAAAACAACTGCGGTTGAAAGACTCCAGACCTTTTGCGGTCGCCGGCCTCAATCCGCATTGCGGAGAGAACGGTCTCTTCGGCAGAGAAGAGATCGATGAGATAATACCCGCCATCGAAGAAGCCAGAAAGGCGGGGATCAAGGTCGCAGGTCCCTTCGGGGCCGATTCGATCTTCGCCATGGCCCGCAAGGGAGAGTTCTCGGCCGTACTGTCAATGTATCACGATCAGGGCCATATTGCGTCCAAGACACTGGATTTCGCCAGAACCGTTTCGGTGACTCTTGGAATGCCTCTATTAAGAACCTCTGTCGATCACGGCACTGCCTTCGACATAGCCGGTAAAGGTTTAGCAGACCCCGCCAGCTTGATCGAAGCGGTGAAACTCGCCGCTATATATGCTTGATTTCGCCCAATTAGCCACTGATAGACCATAGACGGCTATAAATGGCGAGAATCGATTCTGTTCGCTATGTTTTAAGACTTCGTTTTTGTATGGCCCGTATTGTATAATCATTCTGACAATACTAGACTTTTAAGAGGTGGTGTTTCGGTAGTCAGCTGTTGTAAGGGCATTCAGGACTACATCTTTTCGATAAATGTTGTATAGATGTTATTGAGCATAGAATAAGTGAACCATCCGTTCTCAACTTTAAGTGTTAGGAGGGGAAAAATGAAAAAGAAAATCTTGCTAGTTGCTGTGATGGCACTGCTTGTGGTGAGTGCCTTTGCCGGCAAAGTCACCATCTGGAGCTGGCGAACTCAGGATGCCGAGGTCTGGCAGAAGATCGAAGCGCTCCTGAAAAGCCGGGGCCAAGATATAACGATCGAGTTCACCGCTTACGCGCCAACCGAATACGACTCGAAAGTCAACCTCGCTCTTCAAACAGGAACAGGACCGGACATAGTTTACTCCAGAAGGCTCCCCGGCGGAAGAACACAGGTGCTGATAGAAAACGGTCTCTACCTGCCGATCAGCGATCATGTCGATCTGACGTATTTCCCCCAGGCCTCTCTGAACTCGGTGACCTGGGAAAACAAAGTGTACGGAGTTCCCTTTGCGGTACAGGTAGTCGGAATCTACTACAACAAAGATTACTACGATCAATTCGATCTAAAAGAACCGACAACATGGGACGAACTGGTGGCCAACGCCGAAGTTCTGAAGAAGAACGGCATCGATCCCTTCTTCGTATCGGGTAAGGAAGCCTGGACACTCACGATGCAGCACGCGATGGTCGGAGTCAGCATTCTCGGACCGGAATGGATAAAGGATCTCACAGAAGGCAAGACCAACTTCCTCGATCCGAAATTCACCGACGTCAACAAGAGACTCAACGATCTCAAGATCTACTACCAGAACGGATTCATGGGCAACTCTTCTGTCGATCAGGACGCTTCTTTCGCCTTCGGACAGACCGCGATGGTTTTCTACGGTGTATGGGGCTACCAGACATGGAAGCAGCTCAACCCGGATATCAACGTGGGTTACTTCATGGTTCCTCCGATAACCGCAGATCAGAAACCATACGCTTACACCTATCTGGACGGAGCCATAGCACTGACGTCCAACGTAAAGAACATGGAAGATTCGATCGAAATCCTGAAATTCTGTGCGACCCCTGAGTTCGGAACCATCTTCGCCGGGGTAACGTACAACATCCCCGCGGTGACCGGTTCGACTCTTCCGCCTGATCCAGTTCTTCAAGAGGCTCTGGAAGTTTACTCCAACCATGCCTCTCCATACGTTTACTGGGTCGGTTCGGTCTTCACCACTCAGAAGCCTTCTCTGTACGACGACGTTCTGAGCCCGGGTATGCAGGAAATGTACGCCGGAAAGCTCACTCCGGAAGGACTGTCCAAGATGGCTCAGGATGCGATTTCTCAGTGGTACCCGCCGCTGATGAATAAGTAAGTCTTTGATTTTCACTCTTCCCCGCCACCGCGCGGGGGAGAGTTTTTTGAGGAGTCTATAATGAGTATAAAACTTAGATATCTTCTCGTTTTCATAATTCCAGCGATGCTTCTCTATACGGTCTTCATCATCTATCCGCTCTTTGACAGTCTCATTCTCAGTTTCTTCAGCTGGCCGGGAGTTGGATCGAGAACCTTTGTGGGCTTTAAAAACTTTCAGACGCTTTTCACCGGTTCCTACGCCAAAGAGCTTTTCAACGCTTTTCTGCACAACGTTTATTTCTTTCTGCTCCTTATCCTGCTTGAACTTGGACTTGGCTTTCTAATAGCCCTGATGCTGGCCAGCAAAATAAAGGGAGCGGGCGTGTTCAGAGTCATCACGTACATTCCAAACATGATACCCCTGGTTCTGGTCGGTTTCATGTGGGGACTCTTCCTGAATCCCCAGGTGGGTCTGGTTAACCAGCTCCTCAAACTGGTGGGACTCGGTGGACTGGCACAACCGTGGCTGGGTCTGGAGAACACCGCGCTTACGACTATAATCCTCGTGAACGTCTGGCGTAATCTCGGCTTTTACGTCCTGGTCATCCTGGCCGCCATACTGGATATCTCGCCGGATTTGATAGAGGCCGCCTACATAGATGGAGCCAACAACTGGAAAATAACCTGGCGGATAATATTCCCCCTTACTTTTTCAACGTTCAGAACGCTGGCGATTCTCCTTTTCATATGGAGTTTCAATATATTCGACACGGTTTACGCCCTGACGGGTGTTCAAGCCGGTCCCTACAGATCCACCGACGTTCTCGGAACACTCTTCTACAGAACGGCTTTCGGCGGGCTGGGAAGCGGTGCGGTAGATATGGGTCTGGGCGCGTCGGTCACAGTTTTCATATTCATGATAGTCATGCCCGTTTCAATCCTTTACGTTTACCTCGTGGAGAAGAGACAAAGGAGTGCTTGAGAAATGCTTAAATTGAGTCTTTTCGGGAAAATAATGGTGTACATACTTCTGGCCGTTTACTGTCTGGTCATTCTCGTCCCCTTTTTCATGATGATCCTGAACTCCCTGAAATCCATGAGGGATATATTCATGAAGCCCTTCTCCTTCCCCACGAAAGTACTGTACGATAACTACACCAAAGCCTGGAACCAGGCCGGCATAGGTACGGGCTACAAAAACAGCGCCTTCGTGGCGGGGGTGTCCGTAATAGGAATACTGATAGTCTCCTCCATGTTCGCATACGCCATCTCCAAGTACGAATTCAAGGGGCGCAGGTTCCTTTTCGTCTACTCGATGCTCGGGCTTGCCTTCCCCGCGAGACTGGCTATAATACCGATCTTCATACTTCTGAGAAACCTTACGCTCACTAATTCGCTTTTCGGTCTGATTCTGATATATACGTCCGTGAACATACCCTTTTCGGTCTTCCTGCTCAAGAACTTCATAGACGGCGTTCCGAACGAACTGTCGGAGGCTGCAAGGATAGACGGGGCCACACCCATGCAGATTTACTGGAAAGTCGTGTTGCCCCTTGTGAAACCGGCTCTTTCGATCGTGGCGATAGTGAGTTTCGTCAATGTCTGGAACGACTTCTTCTTCCCGCTCATATTCATAAACGACAAATCGAAGGCCACCATAACACTCGCCGTTTCGATCTTCTTCGGAGAATATTCGAACCAGTGGCCGCTTTTGTTCTCGGGGCTCACGCTCGCAATCGCACCGACCATAATACTCTTCCTGCTTTTCTCCAGACAGTTCATCACTGGAATGACCCAGGGAGCGATAAAGTGAGGTGTCTGAACTGAAAGTGAAACTGGGAATAGACGGCTTTCTAGAGAGAGAGGACTTCAAAGGAAAGAGGCTGGGCCTTCTGACGAACTCGACGGGAATCAACGGCCGGTTGAAACAGAACATCGACCTGATCGTGTCGTCGGGATTCGATCTGGTCAAGCTGTTCGGCCCCGAGCACGGTATATCCGGCGCCGCCCCTGACGGAGTGGGGGTGGGAAACGCAGTCGATCCAAGGTACGGTATCCCGGTTTATTCACTCTTCGGGGAGATTTACAGGCCCACCGAAGAGATGCTCTCAGACCTCGACCTCTTCGTGTACGACATTCAGGATGTGGGACTGCGCTTTTACACGTACATCTACTCGCTGGCCTACTCGATGGAGGAGTGTGCCAGAAGGGGTATCAAAGTAATCGTCCTAGACAGGCCGAACCCGCTTTCCTGCAAAGTCGAGGGACCTACTATCAAGAAGGGCTTCGAGACATTCGTGGGAGGTTACGGCCTCGCGCTTAGATACGGCCTCACTGTCGGGGAACTGGCGAGGTATTACAACGCCGCCTTCAACATGGGAGCGGATCTGGAAGTCGTTCCGATGGAAAACTACGACAGGAATATGTACTTCGATGAAACGGGACACCTCTGGAACACACCGTCGCCGAACATACCTTCCTTCGAGCATGCGCTTCTCTACACCGGCTTTTGCCTTTTCGAAGGCACGAACCTCTCTCTGGGCAGGGGAACGGTACATCCCTTCAAGTACATCGGCGCCCCATGGATAGACCCGGAGCTGTTCTACAAAGAAGTGTCGCGATTGAACCCGCCGGGCGTAGCCTTCCGTGAAAGATCCTTCATACCCTCGGCCTTCAGACTCTCGAACAGGGCGTGCCACGGGCTGGAGTTTTTCGTGACCGACAGGAAGCGTATAGAACCGCTCGAACTGGCGATCGACATCATATCGACCGTGCGAAGAGTGTATCCGGAAGAATTCCAGTGGGATCTCCAGTACCACGGAGCCGACGGCAGATATCATTTCGACCTGCTGATGGGTGAGAGCCTCTACCGCAAAAAAATCGAAGAGGGGGCCGCTTCGAAGGATTTTGTGGCTATCTGGACCGACGAAGAGCGGAATTTCGAGGAATTTATAAAGCCCTTCAGGATCTATTGAGCGTGTCGAAAACCTGCTTTGCCAGTATTTCGTCGACGTTTCCCTCGAAGAGGGAGATTTTGTGGCCTCCTAACGCCCGGGTGAATCTCTCGCGATAGTAGGCCGACTGGAAAGAACCCCCGTGGACGCTTATCGAGTCAACGGGTCCGGTTTTTTCGAGAACCTTCAGAGTTCTTCTGGCGAGCAAATCGATTCCCTCATCGACGATCTCTCTGACCAGGGGCGTTGGCTGCTCGAGAGCCACTTTGCTGAACGATGCGATCTTCGTTTTGAAATCCTGAATTATTGTAAGGTTAACGAGTTTCTCTATGCTTTCCACAGAATAAAATTCCAGCAGCAGGTCGAAGATCGGGTCGTGCGGCAGCAGCCCATCCCTGTACCTCAAAGCGCAGGTTATTATCTCCCTGGACATCCAGAAACTGCTTCCTTCATCGTCGAAGATATGCCCCCAGCCGCCCGATCTAAACGGAGTCCCTTCGTCGTCGTGGCCATAAACGGTAGAGCCGGTTCCGGATATCACCACAACTCCCCTTCCGCTGCCCACGGCCGCCCTGTAAAGTCCTTCGATATCCATCATCACTTCGATCGAAGCTCCGTAGAAGGCCGTCTTCAGGGCGCCACTCAGCTTATCTTTCCTTTCCTGGTCTCCGGCTCCGGAAAAGGCCGCAACGATCGCGTCGGGCATCCAGAGATCGCTCTTAACCATCGAGAAGATAGAGATCAGATACTCCATACTGACGGCCGTCAGATTCACTCCGGTCCGGTAACTCTTTCTGAGCTGTCCATCTCCGGAAATAGCCGTAACCCTGAGGTGCGTACCGCCTCCGTCCATAGATATCACGCTTTTGATACTCATTCGACTCTCCTCACCACTTTTAACCTGTAACGGTCTCCCCGGTAAACCGACTTGACCATTTCCACGCAAAGCCCGTGATCGGTGTATGTATGACGTTCTCTGGCTATCGCGAAGTTTCCTTCCTTTACCTGAAGATGCCTGGCCTCATCTCTGGTCATCCGGCAGACTTCTATAGTCTCCTGCGCGTGGTCGAGCACGATACCCAGTTCACTTTTCATTATGTAATAGAGAGACTCCTTCGACATATCTCTCTGAACGACATTCAAAATCCGTATATCCACCATCGGATTGAGAAAGGCCCTCTCCATGCCGTAAGGTTCACCGTCCAGATACCTCACTCTCTCCAGAACCACTACCATGCCGCCCGAAGGGATCTCGAAGAGCTCCGCAACGTCCTCTTCGGGAGCTACGAGCGTATTTTTCAACACGAGAGAAGTGGCCTCTCGTCCGTCGCGTTTCGCCTCCTCGGTGAATCCGGTGAGGGTCCCTATTTTCTCTTCGTGCTTTTCCTCCAGAACGAAGGTTCCGCGTCCCTTCGAAGCCTCGATGATCGACTCTCTCTTGAGCTCTTCCAGAGCCCTCCTTAGGGTTAGTCTGCTGACGTTGAACTCGTCGCAGAGGTTCTTCTCCGTGGGCAATTTTACCGAGTAAGTTCCCCTCGCGATTCGCTGCTTGAGCTCTTTGTAGATACGGTAATAGACTGGAACGGAAACTTCCTTCAACTAACTCCTCCAAGCTCTTTCAAGGAAAGCCTTATGTTTCCCCGGTTTTTCTTCAAGATCTTTTCGCACTCTTCTCTTTTGGCGCCCGTGAGAGCCATCAGTATCGCCAGCGGCACATCTCTTCCAGACTCTTCCAGTATTTTAGCAGATTCTCCATACGGCAGGTCGCTTATTTCCGAAACAATCCTTGTGGCACGGTCAACGAGCTTTTCGTTGAGAATCTTCACCCCTATCATATAGTTTCCGAAGACTCTCCCCACCTTAACCATGGTGATCGTGCTGATCATGTTGAGGACCATCTTTTGGGCCGTGCCGGCCTTCAGTCGGGTGCTACCGGTTATCACTTCAGGGCCGGTGCGAACCGCGATCGTGACATCCGCGTGATCTTTCAATCCGGGCTCCCCGACGTTACAGACGAGAATCGTCCTGGCTCCCTTTTTTCTGGCGTATTTCAATATACCCCCGACAAAGGGAGTTCTTCCCGAGGCCGTTATACCGACGACAACGTCCTTCGCGGTTATCGAGGTCTTTTCCACCTCGCTGGCGCCGAGAGCTTCGCTGTCTTCGGCCTGCTCTACCGGAGTTGTCAGCGCGTCGTTGCCTCCGGCCATAAGGGTTACGAAGAGATCCTTTGAAACCCCGAAAGTGGGAACGACCTCCGCGGCGTCGAGAACGCCGAGCCGACCGCTCGTTCCCGCACCGGCGTAAATTATTCTCCCCCCATTTTCGATGGCGCCGGCGCACAGGTCAACGGCCGAAGCGATTTCGGCCAGCACATCTCTCACCGAAAGGGGAACGGTGGCATCCTCTTCGTTCATCAATCTGAGCATCTCCAACGTAGGCAGTTCATCTATATTTCTCGTTCTGGGATTTGACCTTTCCGTTTCGAGCTTCTCGAACTTCATCATGCCTAGACCTCCTGAGGAATCTCTACTGGAAGAACCCCTTGCGGTTTTATCTCCCCCGTAAGTACTTTAAGAAGACTCTTCTGTGAGAGCGTTTCGTAACCGTAGCTGAGAATGCTGTTTTTCACACCCTTTATAAAAGCGTCGTACGGATTTCTCAGTGCTATAAGGAGCGTTCTACCCGGACGACGCGACAGCTGCATGAGGAACTCGCGCTGACCGGCGGAGAGGTGTGCGTTCTCCGTAAAGACGATCCTGACCCCTTTCCTTGGGGCTTTGTCGGCGAGTATTATCGCTTCCTCTACTGAGATCTTCCCGTCGAAATCTATCAGAGGGCAGTCGGACATCTGCGCCAGTTCCCTCGCGACGGCCGGAACTCCTTTTAGCGGTCCGTCCTCTACCTGAACCAGTCTGGACAGCCTCACGGAGTAGATCGCCGTAACAGCCTCAAGAGAAAGCGGAACCAGAGATTCATCCTCTAGAATGGCCGTGATCGAAGCGTCGGAAATTCTCTGCATCGTCGAGAGACTCTCGTCGGTTCCGATAACGTTCAGAGGTTCGAGCTTCATGGCCGTCGCCTTTCTCCTGAAGGTTTCTACACGCTCGAGCGATTCTTCGAGCCTTCCGGTCAGTTCCCCGGATTGTTCGACGGCTTTAATGACCGCCTTCTTCGCGCGTTTCTGGACTTCGGGGACATGGCAGAAAGTGAGAAAGTCCATCCCGTTTCTCAATCCCTCGACCGCGGCTTCTTCGGGGGAGAAGTAGTTGCTGACCCCTCCCATGCCGAGATCGTCGGCCACCAGAACACCCCTGTAGCCCAGCATATTTCTAGCCAGTTCGATCAAAATCTCCCTCGACATCGACGCGGGAACCCTTTTTGCCTGCATCTGTGGCATATATATGTGGGAAGGCATAATCGAATCGCCGGGTATCTCCCTGAAAGGCCTCAACTCACTGGAAAGCATCGTCGCGATCGGAACGTCGAGAGTGGGCAGATCGATGTGAGCATCTACTTCCACCCGGCCCTTTCCGGGAAAGTGCTTAAGGCAGCTCATAACGCCTTCCCTTTTCATAGCCTGCACGAAGGCGGTGGCGTATTTCACCACTTTTTCGGGATCGTCTCCGAAACTTCTAACGCCGATTCCCGGGTTCTTCGGATTGCAATTTATATCGACCACCGGCGCGAGATTCCAGTTGACTCCCAGGGCTCTCATCTCTCTGGCCATTATACCGGAGGCCAGAGACACGTTCTCGACGCTCCCGGTGGCAGCCAGCGCCATGGCACCGGGCGAGACCGAGAAGCCCTCCCTCAACCGCGTCACGATACCGCCTTCCTGGTCTATGGCGACGGCGAGCGGATATCCCAGAACCCTGTTGATGTCCTCAAGAAGAGTTCTTACCTGGACGGGGCTTTCTATGTTCTTGGCAAAGAGAATCACCGCACCCGGTTTTATATCTTTAAGTATCTCCTCGGTCTCACTGTCCATTTCTTTTCCGGGGAGCCCTATAAGGAAAAGTCTTCCGACTGCCTGATCGAGATTCATAAAGTCGCTTTCTCCTTCTATACTCATATACATCCATATTCTATGGCTTAATCACTTGTCTTGTCAAATAACTATTTGTATAGTATGAATATACATAACAACTATCCGGTGCCCTCATCGACTTTAATCGCCCGTAGATACCGGCAATGACAGAAAAAAAGGGTTGTTACTATATGCCGTTTTGAGTTAGCATAGGCAGTGACGGGACAATTATATTTCGCCGGAAGTTGAACTATACTGTTATTCAGGTACGAATCTATTCACAGGGAGGTATCACTTTGATCTGGAACCGTGTTGACGATACAGTATTGTCGGGAATCGGGAAGGCGGTCTACCCGGGAGCGGCCCTGGTGGTCGGCAAGGACAACGAGATGCTCTACTCGAAGTGTTATGGAACGATCGCGGTAGACGACAACAGGCCGGTTGACCTGGAGACTGTGTACGATCTGGCCAGCATGACCAAGATAGTCGCGACTACGACTGCCGTGATGTTGCTGGTATCCAGAGGTGAAGTTTCGCTCTGGGACACGCTGGGAGACTTCTTCGAAGTGCCTGAATCCAAGAAAAATATCGCGCTGTACCACCTCCTAACCCACACGTCCGGCATGCAGCCCTATTCGGAGGCCTGGAGGGAGCTGAGAGGAAGGGAATTGCTGGAGAGTATAATCAGGCTCGAGCCTCTGTCCGGTCTGATGGAGAAGATCGACTACTCCTGCCTGAATTTCATAACCCTTATGGCCGTGGTCGAGAAGGTCACCTGCAGAAAGTACGACGAGTTCTGCCTGAACGAGATCTTCAAACCCATGGGCATGGACAACACAACCTACCTCCCCCCGCTCGCCCATTCCATAGCTCCGACCTGCGAGCGTGACGGAGTAACCCTGAGGGGACTCCCCGACGACGAACTGGCCTATTACCTGGGAGGCGTCAGCGGAAACGCGGGACTTTTTTCCACCGCCGGCGATCTCTTCAAATTCGTATCGGGCCTTATGTACGCCAGACTCATACCATCGAGAGTCTTCGAGAGTTTCGTCGGGGAGACCGTCTTGATTGGCGAGGATAAGCGCCATCTGGGCTGGATGTCTCCCTCGAAAGGTTCCAGCGGCGGCGACATGCTGGGAGAGGATGCGTTCGGCCACACGGGTTTCACGGGCACCTCTCTATGGGTCGATCCCCAGAGCGGCCTGTACGTGATACTGCTGACGAACCGGACCAACATCAGCAGAAGAGAGACCATTCCACAGATGCAACAGATAAGGCGTAGGTTGCACAACCTTGTTTTTGGAGGTCTTGGATGACCTGGAGTAATTTCGGCGAGATACTTTCGAAGGAAAGTAGAAATATCGTCGGCGTCATGAGCGGTACCTCGGCCGACGGCCTGGAACTGGCGCTCACCAGATGCGCCGGTTCGGGCAAAAAGATGAAGGTGGAACTGTTAAAGCACTCGTCCGTCGCCTTCGACAGGGCTTTTCAGGACGAAGTCGTGGCCACGTACAACCCTTCCACCTCGGGTGTCGACAGGGTCAACAGGATGAACTTTCTCATCGGCAGAACGCACGCCCGGCACATAAAAAGCTTTCTGAACTCGCTTGCCGCCCCTGTCGATGCTATCGCCTATCACGGCCAGACGGTGTACCACGATCCGGCCGACGGCTCTACGTTGCAGATAGGTGAGGCCGATTTCGTCTCGCACGAGACCGGGCTGCCAGTGATCTTCGATTTCAGGAAAAAGGACATGGTGGTGGGCGGCGAAGGCGCTCCACTCATACCCTATCTGGACTGGATTCTCTTCGAAGAGGGCACTTACGCGGTCAACCTCGGCGGCATAGCCAACGTCACGTACGTCTCGGAGAGTTTCGACGGCGTGATCGCCTTCGACAGCGGACCGGCCAACTGTCTGATCGACCTCACCGTAAAAAAGTACTTCAACGTCGATTACGACAGGGACGGTCTCATAGCTTCGAGAGGAAAAATAGACGGGAGTATTCTTGAAACACTTATAGAAAGAGATAGAACTTACTTTTTGAGAAAACCACCAAAATCTACGGGAAGAGAGATATACAACGAAACCTTTCTTGAAGGTATAACTCATGGAAAGCCGGAGGATCTTGTCAGGACTCTAGTAAGATTCACTGTTCATCAGCTGGTGGAGAGTATCAGATCTTATTTGTCTTTGGGGAATGAGATAGTCGTTACCGGAGGCGGTGCCCTCAATCCCGTTATGATGGAGGATCTAAAGACCCTGAGCGGTCTGAAAGTGATCGTTCCCGATCGCGCATTTCTCCAGGCGAAGGAAGCCATGGGAATGGCCGTGCTCGCCCAGGAGTTTTTGAACGGGGTCGGAGCGAACGTTCCATCGGTAACCGGTGCGAGACAAAGAGTTGTTCTGGGCAAGTTAGCTTTACCATGATCTCCCAGACGGGAGAGTTTATACAAAGGAGGTTTTAGCGTGAAACGTATCTTATTGGTGATTCTCGTATCGCTCTGTGCTGTGATGGTTCTGGCGGCTCCCTTCGTTGAGGACACACTGCTCACGCCCGACAAGAACCCGAAAATGGGTGGAACGCTGTACCTGGCGCTAACGGGGGCTCCGCAGTCGTTCAACTTCTACGGTACGCTGGACAACAACGCCTACACCGTTGCCGGCCAGATGCTCACAGGTCTCGTTGAAGCTCACCCGGTGACATCGGCCATCAGGCCGGCGCTCGCCGAGTCCTGGGAAGTATCGGAGAACAACAAGGAAGTCATTTTCCACCTCAGAGACGTCAACTGGTCAGACGGCGCACCGCTGGTCGCCGACGACGTCATCTTCACCTTCAAGTACTTCATAATGAACCCAGTCGCGAGAGGAAACTCCGTTGACCGCTTCACCATAGAGTCGCAGCCGATCGAATGGGTGAAGATAGACGACAAAACCGTAAAAGCCATACTCCCGGCGCCTTACGCCGCTTTCTTCACGGTTCTGTCGCACGCCTATATCTACCCCTCTCACGCGCTCGATAGCAAGATCGACAAAAGCAGACCGGATTCCGTCAACGATTTATGGCTGACCAACACACCGCCGAGCGAAATCCCGGCCAACGGTCCCTTCATACTGTCCGAGTACATAGTCGATCAGAAAGTTGTAATGACCAGGAACCCGAACTACTGGAAAGTAGATGTTTTCGGCAACAAACTGCCTTACGTGGACAGAATAGAATACCTGGTTGTCAGCGACGCTCAGGTAAGACTGGCCAAGTTCATGGCCGGAGAGCTCGATTACATGGCCGTATCCGGGGCGGACTTCCCGATTCTCAAGGAAAGGGAGCTTTCCGGCGGCCCGTTCAAGGTATTCCTGGCCCAGCCGACGCAGCCGACACCGAGCCCGGTGCACATCGCCTTCAACTTCGATACGGAAAACGCGAAGCTGAAAGAACTCTTCATGAAGACGGAATTCCGCCAGGCCATGGAGTACGCTCTCGACAGAGAGAGGATAATCGAGGAGGCTTACAACGGACTGGCAGTTCTCGGTGGCGTTCCCGTACTGCCCTCCAACAAAGCCTTCTACAACCCGAAGATCGAAGAGATCCGCAGACCGTTCGATCTGGCGAAGGCGGCGGAGATACTCGACAGCCTCGGCTTGAAGGACGTCAACGGCGACGGATTGAGAGAATTCCCCGACGGGAGCAAGTTCGAATTCGTACTCACGGTTCAGAACTCCCCGCAGGATTATCAGGACATTGCCTACATCTTCTCCCGGGACCTCCTCGACATAGGCGTGAAGGTTAACCTTCAGATACTCGATAGCTCTCTCACTGGCCAGATGTTCGGCGCAGGCTCCTTCGAGGTTGGTATAAGAGCCTTTGGAAACCAGCCCGACCCACAGCTCAGAAAGGCCATCTGGCAGCCCGGCACCCAGCTTTATTACTGGCACAGAACCACCAGAGACCCCGAAACGAACACGGCCATCTTCGATAACATGCTGGAATGGGAAAAGAGAGTTTACGACCTCTTCGAAAAGGGACAGATCGCCATGGATCCGGTCATAAGAAAGACCTTCTACGACGAGTGGCAGGAGATCTACGCCGAGTACCTGCCCGTTATCTTCGTCTGCAAGGGCATGAACCTTTACGCGGCGAACAAAGCGCTTGGAAACGTCGAGCAGAACGCGGAGGGACTTCTCTCTTACGCGTCCTGGACGGTATTCAAGAAGTAACTTGTAAACACTGCGGGAGGAGGGCGCTCCTCCCGCGTTTTCTTTGACGGAGGAAGGCTATGTGGTCTTTCATAGTGAGGCGCTTACTCATAATGATACCGATGATGTTTTTTATATCGGTCATATGTTTCGTGATAACGGAGCTTCAGCCGGGAGATTTCGTCAGCCAGTATCTAGACAACCCCAGAATCTCGCCGGCACAGATCGAGTTGCTCAGAAAGAACCTGGGGCTGGACGAACCGGCCTATGTGAGATACTGGAACTGGATCAAGGGGATCGTAACCAGGGGAGATTTCGGCTATTCCTTCGCCTTTCAAAGACCGGTGGGCGAACTGATATGGGAGAGGATGGGCTGGACCATCTTCGTCGCTCTGGGAGCGATCGTCTTCCAGTGGCTTCTGGCCGTCCCCATGGGAATCTATTCGGCCCTGCACCCTTACTCCCCGGGCGATTATACCCTGACCGTCGTCGGTTTCATCGGACTCTCTATACCGGACTTCTTCATGGCTCTAATACTGATGTACCTGATGCTGAAAATGGGCGCCACCTCCATCGGCGGGCTCTTCTCGCCGCAGTTCGTGGGCGCGCCCTTCAGTCTTGCCAAACTCGTAGATCTACTCAAGCACCTGTGGGTCCCCCTCGTGGTGGTGGGCATGAGCGGACTGGCCGGCCTGATGAGAGTCATGAGGGGAAACATGCTCGACGTGGTCTCCTCGCCTTTCATCACGTCCCTGAGGGCGCACGGGCTGGACGAGAAGACCGTCAAGAGACACGCCATAAAAAATGCGCTGAACCCCATGGTGAGCATCGCCGGAACGGAGCTCCCGAACGTGTTCAGCGGAACCATAATAACCGCGATAGTTCTTAATCTGCCTACGATGGGACCGTTTTTCTATAACGCACTTCTGAACCACGACCAGTACCTGGTCATGAGCTTTTTGATGTTCATCGCCATCATAACCCAGATCGGAAACCTGCTCGCGGATATCGCGCTGGCGGTTCTCGACCCCAGGATAAGGATGAGCTGAGATGCAGAGTACAAAGAAGAGAATCGTACGCAACTTCTTCAAGCATAAACTGGGCGTGATCGGTCTGGTCGCGCTGGGTATCATGTACCTGCTGGTGATACTATCCGATTTCATCTCTCCGTACAACTACGTCACGTCCCACAAGAACTTCGTTTACGCTCCCCCCTCGAAGATAAGGTTCTTCGACGAAGACGGCAAATGGCACGGCCCCTTCGTCCATCCTATGGTGAAGGTCAGAAACCCGGTAACATACAGGCTCGAATTCTCCGAGGACAAAAGCAAGATCGTACCCATAAAGCTCTTCGTCAGGGGAGAGGAGTACAAACTCTGGGGCATCTTCAAGACCGACATCCACCTCTTCGGGGTCGAGGAATCCTCCGATAAGGCGATGGTGCTGCTCTTCGGCGCCGACAGGTTCGGACGCGACCTCTTTTCGCGTGTCTTGATCGGCGGGAAAGTCTCTATGACCGTCGGACTGGTCGGAACGCTCATAAGCGTCTTCATAGGCGCCATCGTCGGGGCGCTGTCCGGCTATTACGGAGGATTGGTGGACGTTCTGATCCAGAGGTTCATCGAATTGCTGAGATCCTTCCCGCGAATCCCCCTCTGGCTTGCCCTCGCGACGATCCTCCCGCCCAGCTGGCCGAGCACGTGGGTCTATTTCGGAATAGTGATCGTTCTTTCCCTGATAGGCTGGATGGGAGTGGCCAGAGTTGAAAGGGGAATGGTGCTCAGCTTGAGGGAAAAGGAATTCGTTCTGGCCGCCAGAGTATCGGGCGTCTCCAACATGAAGATAATCACCCGTCACCTCATACCCAACACCATCAGCTATCTGATCGTCGTATCGACGCTATCGATTCCCGGCATGATCCTGGGAGAGAGCGCTATAAGTTTTCTCGGGCTGGGCATAAAGGAGCCTATGACCAGCTGGGGACTGCTGCTTAAACAGGCCCAGTCTCTTTCCGAACTTGAGGCCCATCCGTGGCTCATGATACCCGGTATCTTCATAATAATCGCGGTGCTGTCCTTCAACTTCGTCGGAGACGCGCTCAGGGACGCCGTTGATCCGTACAGGGCGGTGGAAAAGGTATGAGCGGAATACTCGAAGTCAAAAACCTGAAAACCTACTTCAGAACCCCCGACGGTTTAGTGAAGGCCGTGGACGATATAAGCTTCGAGCTTCAAAAGGGCGAGATACTGGCGCTGGTCGGCGAATCGGGCTGCGGCAAGAGCGTGACTGTCCAGACCGTCATGGGGCTCATAAAAGTCCCGCCGGCACGGGTGGAAGGCCAGATACTTTACAGGGAGAAAAACCTAGTCGGCCTCTCGAACAAAGAGTACAAAAACATAAGAGGCAAAGAGATCTCCATGATCTTTCAGGAACCCATGTCGACCTTCGATCCGCTCTACACCATAGGCTACCAGCTTTCCGAAGTCGCGAAGGCGCACATGCCGTGGGACGACGCCAGAACCCGTGAAGAGATAATCTCGGTGCTGCGGAAGGTGAACATTCCCGAACCGGAAAAGAGGTACAGAGAGTACCCGCACGAAATGAGCGGCGGGATGTTGCAGAGGATAATGATCGCCATGGCCCTGATCACGGGCCCGGAAATCATAATCGCCGACGAACCTACGACCGCGCTGGACGTGACCATTCAGGCGCAGGTGCTCAACATCATGAGAGACCTCCAGAGCGAGTTCAACGGCTCGATCATATTCATCACGCACGATCTGGGAGTCGTTTCCGAGATAGCCGACAGGGTCCATGTGATGTACGCCGGAAAGATCGTCGAAAAGGCCGGTGTCAACGAACTTTACAAAAAACCGGCCCACCCGTACACGAAGGGATTGCTCAATTCCAGAGTGAAGAGAGACTTCAAAGGCCAGAAACTGCCTTACATAGAGGGCTACGTTCCCAGAGCCTACGAGTTCCCCGAAGGGTGCCGCTTCAACCCGAGGTGTCCCCACGCGATGGAAATATGCAAGAAAGATCCGCCCGAGATGTTAGTGAGTGAAAACCACACGGCCGCCTGCTGGCTCTACGGGGAGGGTGGTATATGAAGATAATCGAGACTAAAGAGCTCAAGAAATACTTCCCGATCAAGGCCGGAGTCTTCCTGCAGGTCGTGGGACACGTTAAGGCCATGGAAAGCGTTAACTTCCACATAAACCGCGGCGAAACCGTCGGAGTCGTCGGTGAATCCGGCTGCGGTAAAAGCACGCTGGGCAGAACGATAGTCAAGATCTACGAACCGACGGGCGGCAGGATAACCTACTACGATAACGACGCAGGAGAGCACGATATAACGAAGGGACTGGACAAAAAGATCAGATTGAAGTTCCGGCGGGATATACAGATGATATTCCAGAACCCCTTCGACTCTCTCGATCCTAGAATGACCATCAGGGACGTGATCAGGGAACCGATAGAGGCCCACAACCTCGTGCCGAAGAACGAGATAGACGGATACGTCGCCGAGCTGTTGATGAAAGTTGGACTCTACCCCGAATATTCGCAGAGGTACCCGCATGAATTCTCCGGCGGCCAGAGACAGAGAATCGCCGTGGCGAGATCCATCTCCGTCAAACCGAGGCTGGTCATCTGCGACGAACCGACCTCCGCGCTCGACGTGTCCGTCCAGAGCCAGATAATCAACCTGTTGCAGGATCTGAAGGCCGAGAACGATATCTCCTACATCTTCATCTCTCACAACCTGGATGTCGTCCATCATATGAGCGACAGGATACTCGTCATGTACCTCGGCAACGTGGTCGAATCGGCCGGCGCCACAGATCTCTTCGATAACCCGGCCCATCCTTACACCGGCGCCTTGATGGCCTCCATACCCGGCTGGGACCCGCTGGACAGAAAATTACAGAACATAAGGCTGGAGGGAGAGCCGCCCAGTCCGATCAACCCTCCGCCCGGTTGCGCCTTTCACCCCAGGTGTCCTTACAGAATGGATAGATGCGACAAAGAAAAACCGCCGGTGGTGGAGATAGCTCCCGGACACGAAACGGCCTGCTGGCTACACACGAAATAACATCCTCTAAGAGCCGTGGTGCGTGGTGCGTGGTGCGTTGTGGGTCGCTCATCTTGCGCTCCTTAACCAGGAACCCGAAAATGGGGACTGACGATTCACCTCACGTCTGTTGTACCCAATTTTCGCGAGGAACCTGGACGCGCAGCGTCGGAACGATAAACCGCTCTTCGCACTTTACGTCGCGTGCGGAGAACGACGGGCGGATGACGGAGAACGTCTCCCAACGCAACGAAGGACGGGTCCATGCTCTTGGACGACAGACGCTGGACGGCTCTTTCCACTCTTCGCGGCTTTCAGTCTTTGCCCGCGTTTATAGCAGAGCCAGCCCCTTGAGAGATATGTTCAAGACCCACACAAGGAGGGTAACGAAGGCCAGCGAAAGCGAGGTTTTCACAACGCCCTGCCGGTAGAAATCGTTGGCGATCAAACCCGGTACCACCGTACCTATAACGGTCGAAAACAGTTCGAGAGGCAAATTCGGCACCAGAAGAGTATCGAGAGCCAGTTTCACGAAGACTCCCATCGTTATTCCCAGGGCGAGCCTCTTTCTACCGTAGAGTATCAGGTACCGCTGGAGGAAGTTCAGAATGATGAACGTCAAAAGCCCCACGGCCCAGGTATAGACGAGCCGTAACGGCTGATCTATGAATATGAAGAGATAAACCGGCGTTACGATGCCCCCCGCGGAGAGGCCCGTGATCCACCAGAAAAGTGTACTGATCACCACTCCTATCGAAAATATGGCCGGGTTCATTCGATCACCTCCAGATTGCTCAACCACTGTACCAGACCTCTTATGTTGCCAAAGCCGAAAACTATATCGCCCTTTTGCAGAAACTCTTCTATCGACTCGCCGTCTTTAACCTTCCTGTACTTCAGACCTTTGAACTTGTGCACCGGGATCGAACCCCTGATCATCAGGTTGTCGAACTTTCTGGTGAAGGGCTCGAAGACCAGTGCCCTGTCGGGCCGATCGTCTCTGGAGTTGAAGAACCCCACCACTCTTCTGCCGGGGAAGTCCGCCACTGTCCTCTCCAGAAGGTAGATCGTGGAACGTATATCGTTTGCTGCGAAAGCGTTCGCGAGAATCGCGCTGCCGCTATTTAGCTTCAACTTTAGGTACCTGAACGTGCCAACGTCGGGCAAAACTCTCGCCATACCTTCCATCGAAGCCTTTTCATTCAGCCCGAAAACCTCGATAACCCTATCGATCAGACGCAGATTGTCCGGATGCGGTCTGAAGGCCATTCCTTCGTCGGATATCGTCCTCTCTCCGGCCCTGAGCAGCTCGCTGCCAACTCCTTCACAATGAGTTCTCATCATTTCCAGGGCCCCCTCGCCGAGATTGCCGACAAGGCACTTTCTGTTGCCTGGAACTGAAAGCGAGAGCACCCCGGCGGTTGCCTCTTCGCTCGCCCCGATCTCCTCTATGTGGTCGGGATAGGCGTTCGTGATCACAGTGAGATCGGCGTCCAGTATCTTTCCGCTGGCGAGTTGCATCTCGGGTCTGATCGCCATGCACTCTACGACGAGCGCGTCGCACTTCAATCTCCCGGCCTGCTTCAGCGCCCTGTACTGCTCCTGTATGTTTGCCGGGCCTCTCCTCTTTATTTCGCGATGACTGCCGTCGGGCATTATCCAGAGCGGCACCGTGCCCGTTGTCTTGGCCAGCACCCTGTAACCGTTCCCCGACAGCACGCCGTGGATAAGTCTGACAGTCTCGCTCTTTCCCCTGGTACCGTTGACCTGGACAACGATCTTCATTCTCTTTCTCCGCCGTCTGAGGACCAGCTTCTCGACGATGAGAACCGTCAGCAGTGTGAGGAACGCAACGAGCGAAAGAATCAGGTTACTCATTTTTTCACCGCCAGTTTGCCCGCGATAAGCGACAGGACCATAAGCGCCAGGAAAAACAGCGCCAGGGGCAGCGAGTAGCTATCGATATAATAAACGCCGCTCTTTCCCGGTTCCGGAAGCGGCACAGGATCGATCGGGATTCCATTTTTGAGGGCCAGATCGCGGATGTTGAGCAGGTGAATGGATGGTACTCCGCGAGAGGCGTATTCGAAAATCAAGCCCCTATCCTCGCCCACGGGGATATTCTTGAGGGAAGTTATAAGCCCGTTCTCGAGGCTGAGGGCCGCGGGACTCTCTCCGAAGTTCGGGCTGGCGCCTCCGACGTTCACGAAGACTTCCGGAAGCCCGCCGGCATATTCAAAGTAGATCTTGAACCTCGCGTCTATACTCTTCTGAAGCGTGTCTTCGCGTATGAAAGTCTTTCCGGTCGAAAGGGCGATTTCCGTCATTTTCTCGACCGCCCCCGGGAAAAACATACCCCGGGCGTTGTCGTTGTTGCCGCCAAGAGAGACGGCTATTAGACTGTCCCGCAGAAGGCCTTTCTCAACGAGTCTTTGAAGCATCCTGACGAAGGTGAACTCCGGATGGGTTGCCCCGTGTTCAGAGGCTCCGATCGAGTAAATCAGGAGAGGCTCCAGATTCATCGCTTCACAGGCGCAGAGGGTTGCCAGCACCAGCGACGGGAAAGAACCGCTCGCGCCTATGGCCACCGGGTCTCCCTTCTTCAAACCCAGTTCCCTGAAGTACTTGACGATCAGCGCGGCGAAATCCGGGTTGGTCGATGTCCTCTTGGCCTCGAGATTTCCAAGCGTCGTAGTTAGTTCGGTGAACTCGGGACCTATGAGTCCCGTGCCGTTCGGATCGAGCAGCGGATCTATCTCTATACCGAGCGAAAGTCTGTAGGAAGAGATCTCGCGAGTGGCCTCCCTCATCAAGCTGGCGGCCGCGAGCTGGGTGCTTATGAAGGGCGTCTCGCTTCTTCTCACCGAAGAGGTGAGAAGAAAGAAGGAAACCAATCCTATAACGACTCCGACAGAGAGCCATTTCAAAGAAACTCCGGCCTTGTTCAATCCGGAAAGGCTCACAAAAGAATGACTTTTCAAGATAACTCCCCTTTAATTCAACTAACGGTCAGGACTCTTATTATCGCTATCAGCACTCCGCCCAAAGCCGCCTGCCTCCGTCTCCTTATAATGATCAATTATACATTACCTCCGGAAAAGCTTCCCGGAGAATGAAGGCGGCCCGGCCTCTCGCGGCGAACTGGAAATATCTTCCTTTCAAGTATTACCGGCGGATATCTCTACCCTTCGAGTGTTCTGTCGACAAAAGCCAGTTCGTTTTTCTTAATCTCTTTGAGCGCTTTTTCCCAGATCGGAACGGCCCTTAGCGCGTAGCATTCGGCCTTCAGTACTCTCCCCGTTCTCATTTCATTTTTCGTTAGAAATCCTGCGATCCTGTCGTACCTCTGAACGTACCCCTTGAAGTCGTGGGTGAGGTAACCGGCGGTGTACTCCGATCCTTTCCCGGTGACGATGGTGTACGAAACCTCCCCGTTGAAAAGGTAAGGCGGTTTCACTAGCTCCTCGACCCCGTGCATCAGTGTGTTCGGCCTCAATCCGCATCCGATGAAGATCACGACTCCGTCTTTCTCGACAAGCTTTCTGAAGGGCGATCTCTCGCCCACCGGAGTCCTGTCTTTTTCGTGTTCGGCCGTTACGACTTGCGCGAGCGGACCGAAGGCGCAGACCGAGTGGGTAGGATGCACGCTCCTGACGACCCCCTCGCTCTTCCTGAAGGCTTCGGGAATGGCCCCGACGTTGGAAGGCGTTCTCTCCAGATCGAAGAGGGGCCTTTCCGGTGTTACGTGCTCGTACGAAAGGGCCGGCATCATGATCGTGATCCCTCTTTCCGCGAGTCTCGCCACGGCCTCAACGACTGCCGCGGGACCGCCATGAACACGGCCCATGGCTGAAAGCGACGAGTGAATCATCGCCACTTTCGCACCGTCGACAAGTCCGGCGATGGCCCGTTCTATCTCGCTTATCTCTTCGAACAACTACACCATCTCCCCATTTTGAGTGTGAAAGGCGAGGCGTGACCTCACTTTCAATTTTCCTTTATATCTCCGGACAGTTTCAGAGCGATTTTGGCCAGAGGCGGGCCGATCAGTTCGAACACAATAACGGCCGACACTATTATGGTCCTCACCTTTTCGGCCAGCTCCGGAGAGCCTGCGTCGAAACTCGCCGCCAACCCCAGGGCAACTCCGGCCTGGGGCAGCAAGGCCAGCCCTAGATACTTCCTCACTGCCGGTTCGCGTCTGGTGGAGACACCGCCTATCCATGCTCCGAAGATCTTGCCGACGCTTCTGGCAACCACATACGCGAGACCTACCAGGCCGAGCCTGGGCAGCAATTCCAGATTGAGTCCCATTCCGGCGAAGACGAAGAAGCTTATCACCAGCGAATAAGAGATCCTGTCTATACCGTTCAAAATAGCCATGTTCCTGCTGGAGAGATTGGTGACGACCGTTCCGAGCACCATACCGGCAAGCAGGGCCGAATAGCCGAAGTACTCCGTTATGCCCACAGTTACGAAAAGAACTCCGAGCGTAATCGCCAGAAGACTGTCTTCATCCGTGGCCTTCCTGGCGAGGTACGAAAGCAGGAGCCCGCCGGCGAAACCTATCGCGGCAGATATGCCGAGCGTGGCCAGAGGCTCTAAGAAGAGCCCCGCGGCGATCGCCTTTCCACTCACCATACTCGCGACGGCAATTTGAGAAAAACCGAATATGATTATAGCTATGGCGTCGTCCAGGGCAACGACGGGAAGGAGCGTCCTCGTGAACGGGCCGTTGGCCCTGTACTGCCTCACTATCATGAGAGTCGCGGCCGGAGCGGTGGTCGAGGCGATAGCCCCGAGTATCAACGTGAGTTCCAGCGGCTGACCGAGCAGGCCCGTGAGAGTCAGAATCGTAACCAGCGTAGCTCCGAAGGCCTGTGTTAAAGCGACGATTATGACTCCGCCGCCCATCTTTTTCAGTTCGCGCAGATTCAACGATGTACCCATGGTGTAGGCTATGAAAGCGAGAGCCGAACTGGACACGGTAGAAAGAATCAGTTCCGTTTCGCCGGACGGTTTGAAAAACAGACCGATGAGCACCCCGGCAAAAACGTAACCGGTTACGGCAGGTAGTCTGAGCGGTTTCATAGATCTGCCCAGCGCTATTCCAGTTCCTATTACCACTCCGATTATGAGCAGCTGCGTCATTTCAATCACACCTGGAAGGAACCGCCGAACACGTTCGAGACCGGTACGGTGAAGAGTATCCCGGCTCCGGGTTCGTTTATATCCACGATGGCCCTTACCGCTTCTATGGCTTTGCCGGCCGTTTCATTTTCCACAACGCTGAACAGAGTCTTGTTGAAGGGACGCCTCTCGCCTACCAGAAACTTCAAAGAGGATATTACGGGAAGATCTTTCAGAATGCCCGATTCTGCCATCGCCGAGACGCCCGTGCTGTCCAGGATAGTTAGACCCTTCACGCCTGCCTCCAGAAGGCTTTTCACAACTCTGTCAAGCAGATCGACTTTTCCAAGAACAAAAACCAGGAGTTCCACAAACTCCACCTCCGTTCAATTCAGTTTTATTTTAGAAATTCGAGATGTGCGAAGATATTCGATTGATCAGCTCAAGTGTACTATAGAAAAGCATACCGGGTATGACTGAAATGGTAAGCGGTAGTTGAAAATCGAAGCGATCATGGGGAACCTCCGGTTTGATACTTTCAATATCGATATTCTCTTATTTTGTTCAATCGCACAAAGATAAGTTGAGCTATAATACAGCTGTAAGAACAGGCTTTTTCTAACGCACATATCACAAACACGGATTTCGCGGCGAGAGATTTTTCGATGGGGCCGATCGGTTAGTGAGCGATAAAAAAAAGTACTTTTAAATCTGTTGATTTTATGATATGATTTATACACACGAGTAAATAACGGAAAAGAGGTGGCAGTTATGCGGACTCGGTTGATAGCGGTTTTCTCCATTTTATTGCTCTTCTTGACAACGGGCGCCCTTGCATACACCCTTGATGATGCTCAGTCGGTGGCGGACAGAGCTAACACGGTGGTTGAGACGCTGATTGCCAATGCAGAAAAAACCGCGGAAGTCCTAACGGAAAACTACGGCAAGCTCGCCGAGATGTGCAAAGACAACGAATATTTATTGTCTCTTCTGGAGGAAAATTACAACAGAACAATCTACATTCTAGGTACCGGTCTGGCTGAAACGGCCTTCAGAATCAGTTCGGCGGCCATCGATAAAATCGCGATGATGGGATACAGGGCCGAATGTTATTATGTTTCCATCACCCTTGGCAACCAGGTTTTCCAGATCGATCCCATAATAATCATCGACGACTGATTTCAATAGTTTCAACTCATACAGGCCGCGCAGTAATCGCGGTCTTTTTTTGTTTGAGGCGCACTGATGCCGATATCTATGCTAAACTCTATATAGATGGCTGGAAAGAAATATCGATTTTACTCTGTCGGGGGAATTATGTCGGGTTTTTTTGTGAGAAAGTCCGGAGAATCGATCGAGAAAATTGTCCAAAAAAGCGGCTCACTCTCCCTTCTCGGTCAGGGAGATGGCGTAGAGATACTTATACAGGAGATTAAAGAGGGTTCTTTAAGCTATCTTGAACCTTATGGAGAGGAGCTTCTCGAATTCTACTACATTATCGAAGGCGAAATTTACTGCCACTGCGAGGATGGCGAGACGGTTCTGAAACCGGGAGATTATTTCTATGCACACAACCTGAAAGCACCGGTCGAAATCAAGCCGCTGACTGACGCAAAGCTCATATACGTCTCTTCGAGAGCTCTTTTTAAGCACATAAGCCATAACATATCCGTGTTTAAGGAGATACTCAAAAAAGTCGAGGTGAAAGACGCGTACACGCATGGCCACGGAAAGAGGGTCAGGGATGTCTCTCACGCGATAGGCAAGAAACTCGGTCTGGACTCCAGAAAGCTAGAACGGTTGGCGATGGGCGCGCTTTTCCACGATATAGGCAAGATAGATATACCCGACGAAATACTCAAAAAACCTGCCAGATTGAACCCCGAAGAGTTCGAACTCATAAAGAAACACCCGGTATACGGCTATAAGATGGTATTGAACACACCGCTGGAGGACACATCCGACATCATCCGACATCATCACGAGAGAGTCGATGGCTCGGGATATCCCGACGGTATTCCCGGAGAACTGATAACGATCGAATCGAAGATAATCGCGGTTGCCGATTCTTTCGATGCGATGACTTCGGTCAGACCATACAGAGAGGCCATGACCGACGATGAAGCCCTTCGGGAGATCAAATCGCTCTCCGGCACCCTCTACGACCCGAAAGTTGTCCAGGCGCTGGAAGAGTGCCTCCGCGAAGGTCTTATCTAGCACCGTCTTACCCGCACACAATTAGGAAAAAATAAAGGGCCGATCATCCGGCCCCTTGTTTATCTATGTTTTAGAGCTTCGCAGCGAACTCTTTGCCGAACTGCTCACAGTCTTTGAGGTTGGTCTCGTCAGGAGACCAGAGCTTCTTGAGCCCCTCCTGAACCACTTCGAAACCCGCATCTTTGACGAACGCATTGAGGACATCGACCGACTCGCCGCTCCAGCCGTAAGTTCCGAAAACAGCCGCTTTCTTTTTCTTGAAGGCCAGGCCCTTTATCTCGTGCAGCATCCCCGAGAGCGGTGCGAGGATCCCTTTGTTGACAGTGGGGGAGCCGAACAGTACGGCCTTCGCCTTGAAGATTTCGGTCACTATGTCGTTTTTGTCGCTCTTTCCAGCGTTGAAAAGCTTTATTGTCACGGTTCCGTCGGTCTGGTGGATGCCCTTTGCGATCGCTTCGGCCATCTTTTTCGTACCGTCCCACATCGTATCGTAGACGATGGTCACCTGGTTCTCCTGGTAATCTCCGGCCCACTCGAGATACTTCTTGACGATCTGGGCGGGGTCCTTTCTCCATATCACTCCGTGGCTGGGGCAGATCATCTTAAGAGGCAGCTTGAAACTGAGTACCTCTTCGATCTTGCGCGTAACGAGCTTGCTGAAAGGAGTGAGTATGTTGGCGTAGTACTTTATCGCTTCCTGGTACAGCTCGGCCTGATCGACCAGATCGTTGTAGAGAAGCTCGGTCGCGTAATGCTGGCCGAAGGCGTCGTTACTGAAGAGGATCTCTTCGCCGTCCAGGTACTCGAACATCGAATCGGGCCAGTGCAACATCGGGGCTTCAACGAACGTGAGGGTCTTCTTTCCGAGCTTGAGAGTATCCCCGGTCTTAACGGTCACGAAGTTCCAGTCTTCGTGGAACTGCCCCTTGAGGGACTTGACTGCGTTGGCCGTACAGTAAATCGGCGTATCGGGGATTTCACGCATCAGGGCGGGCAGTCCTCCGCTGTGGTCTATCTCTCCGTGGTTGGCGATTATATAATCGATCTTCGAGAGATCGATCTCCTTCTTCAGCTTTTCTACGAACTCTTCTCCGAAGGGCGACCATACCGTATCGATGAGGGCAACCTTCTCGTCCCGCACGAGATAGGAGTTGTAACTGGAACCCCTGTGTGTCGAATAATCCTCGCCGTGGAACTTCTTCAATTCCCAATCAATCTTTCCAACCCAGGTTACGCTTTCGCTTATTTTCACTCCCATAACAACACCTCCCGTGTATTTCGATTTAATTCTACCTCTTTTGACGGCATTGAGCGGTAACATTTGTTACACACTTTTCCGGCCTTTCAGAATCAAAGAAAAATACCACGAAAACGGAACGGCAAGGGTTTCATGACGCAAAGATCTTCAGTCCAGACTTCCGGTGCGTCTTTGATCCATTCCGTACATGGGCCACAGTCCCGCGGGGGTTCCATCGGTCTCGAGAGATACGAGCTGGCTCCAGGTGCCGATGTCCACGAGCGTGGCGGTGAAGTACAGCGTGCCGTCGTCCGTCATGAGCGGAGAGCAGGCGCTGTTGCGCCCCATGCTGGAGCGTTTTGCCACTCCTCCGTCGTGATCTACAACGTACAGTTTCGAATCGTCCCAGCCCACTATATAAGCCACGCCTTCGGAGGACAGGACCGGGGTGGAAAAGATCGTGGTGCCGAGGGAGGCCGTCCACTGTATCGATCCGGCCGGAGAGACGGCGTAAAATTCCCCTTCGTTGGTGCAAAGATAGACAGTCCCGTCCTGTCCTACAACCGGGCTGGAGGCTATGGCGCTGTCTCCGCCGGGCTTTGCCGGAGCCAGTCTCAGACTCCAGTCGAGCGTGCCGTCCAGAGTGTCCAGGCAATAGAGATATCCGTCGTGGCATGCGACATATACGTTGCCCTCCCCGTCCAGCGCGGGACTGGAGTAGAAACCAACCGACGGAGCATCAGTCTCGAAAACCCATAAGGGCTGCCCGTCTTTGATCGCAAAAAAACTGTGAGTTTCACTGCCGCCGGTGACAAGCGTGCCGAAGAAGGCAGTTCCGTCTTCCCCTATCGCCGGCTTGGACCAGATCTCTTCACCCGTATCGTAATGCCAGAGTTCCACTCCCTCAGGCGATACGCAATACATGGTGCCGCCGGTTGTTCCGAAATAGAGGTTGCCCTCGCCGTCGATCGAAGTATCGCGAACGGTGTAATTTCCCGAAGGCTGTGACGGAAAGGACCACAGCAGAAGCCCTTCGGGGGAGATCTTGAGCAGCCGGCCGCCGGTTGTTCCGATATATATGTTTCCGTATTCGTCGACAGAAGGGTTGCCGCCGAACCATTCTCCCGATCCCAGACCGTAAATCGAAGTGGACTTACCGGTCTGCGTGAAAGCGTAAAGATCCTCCTGCGTGGCGGCGTACACAATCCCCTCGCCGCCCATGGCCGGGCTGCTGAACTGAAAGGAGCCCCTGACTCTGGAGGTCCAGCTCCAGGGCGAGAAGATCGGCAAACAGCCGGAAAGAAGAAAAAGAACGACGAACGAAAGAAACAACAACCTGCGCATCTGGCAACAACTCCCTGCGAAAAAAATAAGAACCGGTACTGAGATTATATCAATCTCCGGAGCGGTAACTGAACGTGTACGGGAGAAAGACTCGAGCAAATCGATTCCAGATAAAAACATTACCAAGATCGGCAGCTATTTGTTGGAGAAGTGTATAGCCTAATGTCTTTCTGTGCTCTTCATAACTATCTGTAAATGCTATAATTCTCGATATTGGCGGAAAAGGCGGGGGGAGACCAAATGGGCAGAAAGATCTTGCTTTTCTTAACGGTTTTAATCGTTTCTCTGGTTTTCGCGGGTGAATTCAGGAGTATAGAAGCTATAAAAGCCTCCGGCGAGTTGAGGATCCTCCAGACTGAAGACTACTGGTATCCCTTCTATTATCTGGACGAAGAGGGAAAGCTCGGGGGAATCGACGTCGAACTGGGGAGGGACATCGCGGCCGCGCTCGGAGTGAAACCGCTCTTCGTACGGGCCGTCGCGACACACGAGACCCTGGCCACACATCTGAGAGAAGGGGAGGGCGACATAATACTGAGTTATTACTCTTACTCCCCCTCCAGAGCCTCCCAGGTTTATGCCTCGCGCGATTATCTCGTACAGAACCTGTCGCTGCTGATAAACAATCAGGTGCTTCAGAAGATAAAAAACAAAGTCGATGAGCTCACGCCCGAAAAGCTCGTCGAGAACCTGAACGATCCGTCGATCTCCGTACTGGTGATGATAGGAACGGTTTACGAGAGGATCGCCCTCCAGCTCCTCCCCGGAACTAAGATATTCAGTATCGGGACCACGGAAAACCTGGCCGGGCTTCTCTTCGAGAAGAACTACGACGTTTTTTTCATGAACGATCTCTGGACCGAGACCTTTCTGGTAAAGAATCCCTCTTTGCTGATCCATTACTCCATCTACCGTCTCCCTTCGGAGGACCAGATCGTGGTGGGGGTCAACCCCGCCAACACCGATCTGCTCGAGTGGATCAACAGGTTTCTGGACAGCGATTACAACAAGACTCGAGAGTATCTGAACAGGTACGTCGATTACGAACTGATCGCCAAGCTCCACCAAGAGACCGCGGAAGAGAGTCGGGTAAAGCTGCTGCTGGAAGATCCCTACAGATGGATAGTGCTCTTTGTTATCCTCTTGCTGGCCTTTCTGGTCGTATGGAGCAGTCAGAAGAAGATTGCCAAAAAGAGTGAAAACGGCAAGGCTCCCCACTGGCTGCTGAACATCTGGACGATCCTCTTCGCGATGGTTCTCGGGTTCTACTCGGGTGGCGCCTTCCCGGACATCGTCGAAGGTCTCAGCCCGCTGGGTGAACTCTTCTTCAACTACATGTTGCTCTGCGGTCTTCCGATACTGTTCTGCGTGGTCACGCTGAACATCCTCAGGCTTCTCATGAAATCCGGGGGCGGGGGCTTTCTTTTGAAGTTCCTGGGGGTGGTACTCGTCTTTTTCGTCCTCGGAGCTTTGATCGGAATAGTCGTGGCGATGATAGTCGAGCCGGGAACAGGGGTCGCCAAAGAATCGCAGGAGGCGCTGGTGGTATCCATGAAGGCGACTAACCCCTTCGAGGAAGTGAACGTAACGACCGGCTCGATCCTGTGGTCTCTTCCCACCAACATGATAAGCAACAGCATAATCAGGGCCTTCGCCGAGAACAAAACGCTTGCCATAGTGTTCTTCTCGATCGTTCTGGCCTTTGCCATTAAATTCATCAACGACTCCAAGAGAGAAGTGATAATCAATTCACTGGAGACGGCCGGAGAGATCTTCATATTTCTCTTCAAGCTTTCCTATTACGTACTTCCTTTCGGCATTTTCAGCCTCATGTTGAGTCAGGCATCGGTTTTCACCGGAGACACCAGCGTTATGAAATCGCTCATAATGCTTATCGGCTGTCAGCTTCTCTGTTTCGTCATCTGGCTTGTCGTCTCGATCGCGCTGGGGGCGAAACTGGCGAAGATGTCGCCTCTTGCGTTTCTTGGAGCCATAAAGAAGCCGACGATGCTTCTCTTCGCTCTCATGTCTTCGGTGGCGGTAATCCCCGAAGCGCTTCACACGAGCGAGCGGGTCAGGCAATTCAACGACGAAAACCAGAGGGGAGTCTTGCCGCTTCTGGTGGTTATGCTCCAGCCGCACACCGTTTCGCTTTTCGCGGTCGTGGCGATCTTCAACCTCCAGCTGCTCGGTCGCAGCCTCGGTCCAGTCGATTATCTCTACATAGCTATATCTTCGATCATCGCGGTTATTGCGACGATAGGAGTTCCAAGTCCGCTGGACCTCTTCACAATTTCCATGGTCGTTCTTCCCTTCAACATCCCCCCGACGCAGGCGATCTTCTTCATGCTGCCATGGATGTACACGGGAAGGAGGCTGGACCTTATGGGTATGATGATCAACGATTTTGCGGCGGTACAGCTCTTCAGAAGCAAGAAACCGAAAGAAGAAAGCCCGTCCCCGGTTGCCGAAGTCCGCGAATGAAGGGCGCAGAAAAGAATCCCGCCCGGCCCTTTCAGGGTTGCAGGTGATAAAATTGTATCGCTGACAGGGGGTGTCCCATGAAGTTGTCTTTGTTTTTCGGACCGACCGCTTCGGGAAAGACCGAAACGATTCTCTCACAGCTCGAAAAAGTCCACAGGACCGATCCCTTTTCTTATTACTTCGTCGGTCCGTCGGGCGACCATGTGCGTTATTTCAGGGAGAATTTCGTGTCCAGGGTTGGCACGATCAACTCCTCCAGGTTTCTCGCCATGGACCAGTTCGCCGTCGATATATTCAGATTGCTGAATCCCGCTTCATACCATATAAGCGACTACATCATAAGACTGGAAATCGGAAACATCCTCGAGAAGATGGGCAAGAGAGAGCTTATAGACTCGGCCATGTTCATAGACTACATACTCGAGATGATCCACGACGTGAAGGAGCAGGGAGGTTTCACCGAGATCTTCGCCAGCGACGACGAGGCCGTCTCGACGCTGATGGACATATACCGGGCCCTTCAGGAGAGGTTCGCGCAGAACACCATCTTCGACACCTTCGACGCTTACACCGGGATAGAGGAGAGCGCCGACGAGATACACAAAGGCGAGTTCGGCAGGTACCTTTTCATAGACGGTTTTCACGACTTCAGCCCGGCGATGTCGAAATTCTTCGGCTCCGTCTTCCCCTCCTTCGAGGAGATCTTTATAACTATCCCCGACGACCCCGGCAGGGAGGAACTGTATTCGGAGGTCGCCTCTATCAGGAGATTTATAGAGGATTTCGAGAAGCGGACTCCAGATATCGAGGTGAGCAGGATCTTCCTCAAGGAGAGGTATTACCCGGTTAAACTAGAACATTTCATGTCTAATCTCTTTTGCGAGAATAAAAGGGCCGGACTCTGCCCGGCCGTGGAGGTAACGGTCTTTCCGGATCTCTTCTCGGAGGTGGAGTGGACCGCCAGACTCGTAAAGAAGTACCTGGTCGATGGCTATGAACCGGGAGAGATTTCGCTGGTCGCCTCCGATTTCCAGATATACGACAGGCTCCTCTCACAGAAGTTGCGAGAATACGGCGTCCCCTGGAGGAGCGAAGGCGACGAGCCGCTGCTCTCTTCACTGGCCGTCAGGAAGCTCATACTGCCGCTTGAGGCTGCCGTTCTCGGCTTTCCGCCCGACAAGCTTATAGCCATGGGCGACAACGGCTACGGCGGGGAGATCGACGCCAGGTTTCTCGAGATGGCGGCCACCATGTCGCGAATAATATACGACAGGGCCCACGTCAGACTGAAACTGGAAGAGAGGCGCACTTCATGGGTAGAGCGGCTGGAAAAGTTCATAGAGTTCACCTCCAGAAGGCGGGACGCCGTTCTCTCGCTGGCCGAAGACGATCTGGAGAGCGTGCCGGCTCTGGAGATGGAAGAGACTATACGCAGGGTCAGGGAGGATTTGCTGCCGGCCGTCGGGAGAATCTTCGATAAGCTCCGGCCCTTCAAGAGTATGCGCATGAGGCCGGTCGGGGAGTACTCGCAGATGTTCGCCGGCTGGGAGAGGGATCTGGCCATAATCGATTCGTACAGGAAACTCGAACAGAACGATGGCGAGGACGAACTCCGGGCTCTGAAAGAGTTCTTCGACAGGGTTCTGCCCGAGCTGGAACGCGTTCTGCTGTTTATGAACCGTCCCCGGATCGCTCCGGCCGAGTACTACTCATACCTCATGTTGATGCTCAGAAAAGAGAGCTACCCGGCCTCGCGCAGCATAGCCAACAGGGTCGAGATACAGTCGCTCCTCAAGTCGCGTTTCTCGAAGAGGAAGATCAAGATCTTCCTGGGCTTCGTTGACGGAGCGTACCCCTACGTCAAACTGAATCCACTGTACAGCTTCACGCAGTACAGCTCGCTCCGGCCGAAGGACCTCCTTCTCACGCGCGAGAAGCAACAGAGGCTGAACCTCTATCTCTCCATAACGACGGCGGGCGAGGCGATCCACTTCACGCTCCCCGAATCGACGATAGAGGGCGAGCCGATCCTGCCCTCTCCATATCTCAAAGACATACTGGATAGCTCGGGTGCGACCGTTCAAAGGCGCGGCCTGATAGCCGGAAAGAGGCAGGGGCTGATTCCCGAGCTGAAAGACGCGATGAGCCGTCTGGAACTGGACGTGGCCGCCTCGAAATACTTCAAAGGTCCCTTCTGGCCCGGATTGAGGGAAAGATTCGGCCTGCAAAGACTGGAGGCCTCGCTTATAGATTTCAACAGGGAGTTCAGGTGGGAAGTGAAGGATCTAGAAAAGCTCCGCAAGCATCTGGGGCAGACCTTCTCTTTTTCGAGGCTCAAATCTTACGACGACTGTCCCTTTCTCTTCTTCCTCTCGTACGTAGCCGGACTCGATCAGAAAACCGACCACATCTTCGAGCTCACCCCCCTGGACGAGGGAAACGTCTATCACGCCGTGTTGAGAGATTACTTCTCGGGTAAGGGCGAAGAGTGGGAGGGCTCGCTGGCCGAGAACCTCACCAAGCACCTCCTCCACGACAGCAGTGTCGTCTTCAAATTCGAGTTCGCCAGATTGAGAGAGATCCTTCTGGACTATATAACGATCCGCGAATCTAAGAGGCCACGGCTGATGAGCGGAGAGTACTACCCGTTCGATTTCGAGAAGGCTTTCGGACTCAGCGGCACGGCAAGGGTGGAAGTGATCCCCGGCGTCTATCTCAGAGGAAAGATCGACAGGGTTGATCTGGACGAGACGAGCGATTCTATATACATCATAGATTACAAGAGGGGCAACAGCGGAGATAAAGAGCAGCTGATTCTCTACTCGCTGGCCGCGGATACGCTCTTCGCCGACAGCGGCTATACCGTTGCCGGCGGTGTCTTCAAAACGCTGACCGGAACCACCGTCAACAGGGCGGCCTTCAAAGTCGAGACGGTCAACGGCGAAAGGGTCTGGCGCTTCGTCGGAGGTCGCGGAGAGGGCGGCGACTGGAGCGAGAGTGATGCGCTGGCCTGGGTAAGGGGGATAACGGAGGGACTGTACGCGGGAAAGTTCGCCCCGGTCTGCCTTTCCCAGAGCGGCAAGTGTTTCAACTGCCGTTTCAAGAAGATGAAACGTGTGGCCACATGGAGAGATGGAAAGGAGTTTGCCGATGAGGAGTGACATCTTCATATCCGCCTCGGCGGGTACCGGAAAGACCTACAACCTTGTCAAGAACTATATAGAGGTCTTCGAAGAAGCCTTCAGGCACGGCGAGGCCCTGGATGTCCACAACGTCGTGGCCATAACCTTCACCAACAAAGCGGCCAAGGAGATGAAAGACCGTGTAATAAGCCGGATCGACGAGCGAATCGCCCTTGGACATCCCGGCAAATGGAAGACTCTCAGAAACAGGCTCACCTACGCCTGGATCTCCACGATACACTCCTTCTGCGAGAGACTTCTCCGCGAGAGCGCCCTCTTTCTGGGGATCGATCCGGGCTTTCAGATACTGAGCGGCATGAAGAGGGTGATGCTCGAACAGCAGACCGTTCGCGGCTTTTTCGAAGAGAACCTTGAAAGACTGGAGCCCCTGATCGAACTCACCGGACTCGACGAGGCCTTCAAAATCTTCAGAGACTCGCTTTCAAAGCTAAGACACGAACTGGCCGTTCATCCCTCCCCCGCCGGCTATTCCAGTCTGGAGCTGGGGGAGCACGCCGAAAAAGTCATGGCCGGTTCGGAGTGCTTCTGCGTGAATTTCCGCGAACTGCTCGACAGATACGAGGCCCGCAGTTACAGAATGGGCCTGGTGGATTTCGACCAATTGCTGACCAAAACCCGCGATCTGCTTGTGGAGATGCCGCAGGTCAGGGAGAAGTACAGGGAACGTTTTAAATACATACTGGTCGATGAATTTCAGGATACCGACGAGCTGCAGAGCGAGATCGTATCGCTCCTCAGGAAGGGGGGCATGAATTACTGCCTCTTCGTGGGCGACGCGAAACAGTCCATCTACAGGTTCAGGGGAGCCGATGTGACGGTCTTCAACAGAACTATGGACGAATTCAAATCGGGCGGGCTAGAACCGCTCCACCTGGCCGTCAACAGGCGTTCGCACCCGACGCTGGTCGAGTTTCAGAACCACATTTTCCAGAAGATCATGCCCCCCGATTACTCGGGCGATTACTTCCGCTCCGTCTATGAAAAGGAGGTAGAGGCCCTACCTTACGAAAGCGACGAGCCGCTCGAGAGGATAAGGCTGATCCGGAGCGAAACGTCCGACGACTCGAGAACCGTGGCGGCCGCCATCAGGGCGCTGCTGGAGGAGGAGATCCACTTCAGGCGAAAGGATGGAAGCTGCCTGAAGCGTAAGATAAAGCCCGGCGATATCGCGATACTGCTCAGGACCTTCTCGAAGGTTTCGAACTACGAACGGGCACTGGAGGAGCTGAACATTCCCTATTACACGATCGGAAGCAAGAACTTCTACGACAGACCGGAAGTGGCCGGACCGCTGGCCTGGCTAGATCTGCTGGTGGATCCGCTGGACGACTGGAACTTCGTGACCTTCCTCCTCTCGCCCTCGTTCGCTTGCTCGCTGGACGATATCCTATCGCTCAGGAGCCTTCAGGGATCGAAGGGAAGACCTCTCTACTACGCGCTTCAGGAAAGCAGGGAAGGTAAGTTTCTGCACCTCAAAGAACTCTTCGACAAATTCGCTCAACTGAAGCACGTACTGTCTCCCAGCGAGATACTGGAAAGGTTCGTCTCGGAAATCGACTATCTGGCCAGACTCGCGACGCTGAACGGTGCCGAGAGAATGATCGCCAACGTTAGAAAGATGCTTGAACTGGCCAGGGAACTGGACAGACTGGGAAGCTCTCTGCGCGAGCTCTCCTCCAACCTCAAGGCCTTCGTCGATTCGAGCGAGGAATCGGAGGCCTCTCTCGAGACGGAGGAGTCCGACAGCGTCAAAATCATGACCGTCCACAAATCCAAGGGGCTGGAGTTCCCGGTCGTCGTGCTGGCCGATCTCTTCTGGAAAGAGAAGGGGTCGCTCAGGAGGATACTCTTCGACGACAAGGGCTTCATAATAGTCAAGGAAGGCTCCGGCGGGAGGAGCGACGAAGAGACCGTGCCTGGAAGGCTCACCCACAGGGAGGAGCAGAAGAGCTTCGAGGAAGAGAAGAGAACGCTGTACGTCGCCCTGTCGAGGGCCAGAGACATGCTACTCATGAGCGCCAACGGAAGGGGTAACGCCACCAGGCCCTGGTCGAGGATGCTGGGCGGAACGCTCCTGGATATCGAATCGGGCGAGTTGCTGCCAGAGATGGAGGATATAGTCTCTCACTTCGAACCGGCCAGGCTTTCGCCTCTTCCACAGAAAGAGGTTGAGGAAGGCTACGGGCTGCCGGATGAAAGGTATGTGCTTCCCGTCGAGGACCGGTCTTACGTCAAGTATCTCTCCCCGACGGCTATCACGGCCGATATCGACGACGAATTCGAACTCTCCGACAGGGATGGAGACGCGGGACTGGGCAGAAAGTCGATGGACCTGGGAACGCTGGCCCACAGCCTGCTGGAACCTCTGGGGATTAGAGGCATGCACGGAACCTCTACCTCTCTCGGAGCGATACTGGATGGTGGGATGCCGGCCACGGTCGACAGGATAAGATTCACCCGGGAGGACCTGGACGGGGTGAAGCGCATTCTGGACAGGCTGAGGGGCCATAGAATCGTCAAAGAGATAGAAGAGAGTCGAAGGGCCATGAGCGAGGTCCACTTTCAACACGGTTTCCGGAAATACGTATTGATGGGAATCGTTGATAAACTATACTTGAAGGATGGAGAATGGAAGATCGTCGATTTCAAATTCGCGCGAAAGAATCCGTCGAACATAGACAAATACAGATTCCAGATGGAGTTCTATCTATATATGCTGAGGGAACTTCTCTCACCGGTCGAGGCGACGCTTTTCTTCCTCAAGGACGGTGAGACCGAAACGGTGAGACCGGCGAGGCCGGGAGTTTTCGAAAAGAAACTGCTCGAGAAAATAATCGGAAGCGGGGGTGATAGAGGTGAATCTTAAGCCATCGAGACGGGCGTTTTTTATCAGGTATATCATTTTTCCGTACTACTTCGTTCTGGGCATCATCTTCTATTTGAATTTCGACCTTTCGGGGATCGACGGCAACAACAGGCTCTTCCTTATCTTCGGCTGGATAGCCCTCACGGTTGTACCGGGGATACTGCTCGCCTTCTCGCGCAGGAGATTCGGCTGGTTCTTCTGGCCCTCCCTGATCAACGCGGCAGGCTGGCTGGTAAGGTTTATCTTTCCCGAGAATATATACATGGACTTCAAACCCGTGTTCGATAACGGGCCGGTCCTGCTCTTCATGATCGTGAGCCTGATAGCGATAATTTATCTCGAACTGTACAGAAACACCTTCAAGTACGATCTCAGCGAAAAAGGCGTCGAGATAAGCTTTGGCTTCTTCGGCGCCAACACTCACATGATAGTGTCCAAGCACATAACCAACGTAATGCTCAAGCGAAACTTCCTGGAGCTGATTCTGGGGGTGGGCCACGTCATACCGGTCACCTCCTCGGGAATTGGAACGGGCGATAAGGGAGTCGTCGGCGGTTTCACGGGCGACACCGGAACGAAAAACGTCAGGGGCGGAGCTTTCATAGGAAGCACTGCCTCCGAAAAGGAATTCGTGGCCAATCCCAAGAACTGCATCTACGGTGTTTCAAAGCCTAGAAAAGTTATGGATTCGCTCAAGGAGATGGTGCTTTGAAGTGAGAAAGGGATATGGCGTGCCCGGGGCGATTTGAACGCCCGGCCTCCAGATCCGCAGTCTAGCGCTCTATCCAGCTGAGCTACGGGCACCCATAATAATAGAATGGCGGAGAGAGAGGGATTCGAACCCTCGGAGGGTTAAACACCCTCACGTGCTTAGCAGGCACGCGCCTTCGGCCTCTCGGCCATCTCTCCACCCTACAGAGTTCATTCTATCACGCTGATCTGAAGGTGTCAAGACAACACGGGTTCGATGATTATCTTTCAAAGCCCTTCAGCCAGGCTCCTCAGCGTTAATGACGCGCCTACAGGCAACGTCGTTTTCGAATGGACCGTCTCTCCTTCAAAGATTTGGCAACGCAAAGCACCCGCACCTGGCACAACAGAGAATTACACTACAACGACCGGAGGTAAAAATGACAATAAGAGAAGTAAAAATGGAAGACTCCGCCAGTCTGAGGGAGCTCCTCAGAGACATCGGGTGGTTCAATCAGGGCAAGATAGCCGAAGAAGGCTTCATACAAAAACTAGAGAGAATGGTCGCCTGGAATATAGAGGGAGAGGATCATCTGTTACTGGTTGCCGAAGAGAATGGCGAAATTATCGGCTACGCGGCGATCCACTTCATACCGTACCTCTTCATGGGCGGTCCCGAAGGCTACATCTCCGAATTGTTTGTCAAAAATGCCGCCAGGGGAAAGGGAGTGGGCTCTAAACTGCTTTCCGAAGCTGTAAGAGAGGGAATATCGAGAGGTTGCTCGAGACTGCAACTGGTTAACATGAAGAACAGAGAGTCCTACGCACGCGGTTTCTACACAGTGCGGGGCTGGAGGGAACGAGTGAATGCCGCCGACTTCGTGTACGAAATAGATGACTAAAACTCAAGGGAAAAATGCTCGTCGGACGTTTCTACCCGATCCCGTCATCCCGTTTGGCGAAAATAGGGACTGACGATTCTCCTGACGTCTGTCCCATTTTTCGCGTCTCATCCCCTGTCATCCCGTTTGGCGAAAATAGGGACTGACGGGCTCCTGACGTTTGTCCCATTTTTCGCGTCTCATCCCCCCTGTCATCCCGTTTGGCGAAAATAGGGACTGACGATTCTCCTGGCGTCTGTCCCATTTTTCGCGTGTCATCCCCCGTCATCCCGTTTGGCGAAAATAGGGACTGACGATTCTCCTGGCGTCTGTCGCATTTTTCGCGTGTCATCCCCTGTCATCCCGTTTGGCGAAAATAGGGACTGACGGGCTCCTGGCGTCTGTCCCATTTTTCGCGTGTCATCCCCTGTCATCCCGTTTGGCGAAAATAGGGACTGACGGGCTCCTGGCGTCTGTCCCATTTTTCGCCGTTTCTACCCGATCCCGTCATCCCGTTTGGCGAAAATAGGGACTGACGATTCTCCTGGCGTCTGTCCCATTTTTCGCGTCTCATCCCCCGTCATCCCGTTTGGCGAAAATAGGGACTGACGATTCTCCTGACATCTGTCCCATTTTTCGTGTCTCATCCCCTGTCATCCCGTTTGGCGAAAATAGGGACTGACGGGCTCCTGACGTCTGTCCCTATTTTTCGTGTCTCATCCCCTGTCATCCCGTTTGGCGAAAATAGGGACTGACGATTCTCCTGGCGTCTGTCGCATTTTTCGCCGTTTCTACCCGATCCCGTCATCCCGTTGTGCATCTAAACGGGATCTCGCTCCGGCAACAATGGCAACAATGGGAATCTCGCTCTACCAAAAAAATGGAGTCTGTCCCTATTTTTCTATTCTCTGCGCCATCACCTGATGTTGTGTGGAAAAACCATCCATCTTCCTGTTCTTAATTTGCTCGCTATAAGATTCCCTGTTTTAATTCTCTTCTTCACTGCGGTTTCAGAGATTCCCAATTCTTCTGCTACCTGGCTGACGTCAAGCAGTTTAGAACTGTCGCTTGCGATAATAATACATCTATCCATGGCATCCAGGAGGGCTGAATATATAAGCTCTTCCAGGGCTGAGAAGTCACCGGTCTCAATTAATGCTACCTTTTCATCAAAGGACCCGTCCGCCTTCGAATTGAACATTTTCTCTATCCCCGAATCTGCCATTTCCAGGGCTTCATAATATTCCAACCTCTCTTGTTCCTTCAACCCCTTAATCGAAATATTGCTGTAACCGTTCACGATCAGTACGAAATTCATCATAAGTCTGCCAACCCTACCGTTTCCATCACAGAAGGGATGGATTGACTCGAATAAGGTATGAATTCTGGCTACGGCGCCATAGATCGGGAATCTCTCCAGAGCATAATCGATATACTGGACAAACATATCCATCCAGCCTCTCGGGTCAAAAGGAGGAGTTATTCTTGCATTCAAGATATCCACACCGCTTGTGCGAAACTCTCCTGTGGGATATGGAGTTCTCACGTTTCTGAACATCTGGCTATGGAGCGTTCTGATTACATGGATATAGTGAGGTTTCAGATAATCATTCCTGTATTGCAGGGCAAGATCATAGACAAACTGAGCCGCCCTGAAGTAATTTATGATTTCGCTCTGCACGTTGCTTGAAGCAGCATTTCTTTCAATAACCGCATCAAGATCTTCTTCAGAACTGAATATGCCTTCTATCGCTACAGAATGCCTCGTCTCTTCCCCAAGCATATAGAGCCACTCTCTGTTTGAAATGTCGATCTGTTTCAAATCCAAAAGCTTCTTTCTTTCCTCAAGGTATTTGATTCTCATATAGCCTCCGTAGGTTGCGGTAAAATTAGGCATAAACGATATAACACCTTATTATACGACAACTATCGCAGGTTGCGTTTCCTTGTAAATAGTTCACTCGAAACCTTTTTAAGCAATATGTATTATTCGCGCAACTATTTGCAAATATAACCGCGAAACCGAATCTCCTAAGACAGCAAGCAAACATTTCGATAGGGATTACAAAAAAGAAGTCTGATCCTATCCAGCTCTTTCTGAGGAGGAAAGACCGGGATCCTGGCTAAGAGATTGCCAAGATGACGTGAAGGGAGTAAGACTGTCATCCCGTTTGGCGAAAATAGGGACTGACGATTCTCCTCACGTCCCATTTTTCGCGCTTGCGATACCCTAGACCCGAAACCCGCTGCTCGCGTCTCGCCCTCTCTTCCTCTCTCCTCTTCTCGCTTTTTCGGAATCTGTCCCTGTTTTTCGCACGATCCAAATCTCTTGAGGTGAAAATGGGGACTGACGATTCACCTCACGTCTGTACCCAATTTTCACCCGCACCGGCTTCGATCCCGTCATCCCCGGGATCTCATTCTAATTCAACACAGATTATACCAAAAAATGGAGTCTGTCCCTATTTTTATTTTTAGCTAGAACTCTTTGACTCTGACAGGCTGATTTCTTGTCGAAGTCGTTCCGTCGCCGAGCTGACCATCTTCGTTGAGGCCCCAGGTCCACACTAATCCGCCCTCCCATATACGCTTCACCGCCATCGAATGAAATGCTCCCGCTCCAATGGTAACTACGTTTTGGAGAAGCTGAGGTCCGTTTATTACCTGAACCGGTGCTTCTCTTCTAGTCCAGCTTCCATCTCCAAGCTGACCGAACTCATTATCTCCCCATGAATAGACTATTCGGTCATCTGTTAAGGCTTTTGAATGCTCGTCTCCTGCAGCAATTTCTATTGCTCCCAAGAGAAAATCGAAGCCACCTGGACCCGTTACCTGGACGGGAAAGTTGCTGTTGTTTTGAGTGTTATTGCCCAGCTGTCCTGACTCGTTTAAACCCCAGGCAAGAATCGAATTTATGTTCGTTTTCGGATCTCTTTGAAGTACTATGGTGTGTCCTCCCCCGGCGGCAACGGCTACAATTTCTGTAAGATCACCCTTTCCGCCGAGTCCAACTACCTTTTCGGGCGTATTTCTCTGGCCTCCAGAAACGCCAATTCCGAGTTGTCCGTGGTTGTTATCTCCCCAGGTCCGAACTGTACCGTCATCCATTACCGCGGCCGAATGAAGATACCCTGCTGCAATCGATAATATGCCGCTTAGAGCCTGCTTCCCTCCAACTTGAACCGGCAATGAGCTATGGTTCCAGGTACCGTCGCCAAGCTGGCCATACTTGTTGTTTCCCCAGGAAAACAGGATCTCTATCTTTGGAACGATCTGTCTCATTAAGGCCAGCGTGTGTTCTCCACCTGCAGCTATGGCAACAACACTGTCCAGGAACGATTTCCCGTCGGGAGCTTTCACCTGAACCGGGATGTTTGAGTTGATGCTTGTTCCATTGCCAAGCTGGCCGGACCCGTTTCTTCCCCATGCCCAGACAGTACCATCGCTCCTGAGCGCGACGGAATGATTGTATCCTGCCGCTATTGCGATTATTTTCGTTAAGGGTTGCTTCCCTCCTACCCGGACTGCTGTATTGCTATCTGTCCAAGTGCCGTTTCCAAGCTGTCCGAATTCATTGCTACCCCACGCCCATACTGTTCCGTCTTCTTTAAGTGCTATCGTGTGAGACGCTCCCCCATCAGCAAGAATAGCATTCATCAAGAAGCCTTCATCGTAGGTGAATGGCCATGAAATTACTTCTGACTTTAGTCCGTAATCATCTCGAGCTCTGACTTCGAAGATTCGATCTCCGGGAGTCATGTCGCTCCATTTATAGGTAGTACTCAATCCGTTGCTCTCCCAGACCCCCTCGTCCTTCCTTATCTCATAGACTACAATCTTATCCGAGGGTTCGCTCTGCCACTCAAATACTGCCTCGTTCAAATAGACAGTTCCCGAGGGGCCATTCACTATGGAGAGAAGGGGTCCCCGTGAAAGCTTTATTCTTAGAGTCACGAACGCTTTAGGTTCTTCAAAACTTGTATTGGATATCAGAACATGTGTTGTGATCTCTCCACCGTCTGGAATAAAACTTGCCGCTTCATTGTCATCCCAGCTGGTGGTAAAGATATTCTCCTCGCCTCCATAAAACTTGAACTGCACGTTCTCATTCGTTGACTCAACCGAAGCCTCCGCCATGTAATCAACAAACGCCGGACTAACAACCAGTCTGTAAACCCTTGAAGTCAACGGGGAAAGTGAAAAGGTTTTTGTCATGTCGTCCCAGTCCTGCAATGCTGGGCTCACTGTTACTGTGGCAGGATCGTCTCCGTGGCCTGACCACTCGTTAGGCTCCCCGTGGGGAACGCTCATACCATCGCTATCCAATCCCAGTATTACACTCTTCTCGAAACTCTGATTTTTAACCCATTGCCAGTAAGCGTCACTCAATGAACTGAAAGTCCCTTCGCTCTGGAACATCTGATCTATGTCAGATCTGAGACTTCCCAGTTCGAAGAGAGCTTTGACATATCCAATGTTCTGATTCGAAGCGTTCATTTTCAGGCCTGCATAAACCCAGAAGTCTTGTGTTCTATATGCATCTGCATCCGCCATCCAGGGAAGAGTTCGCGAAAACAGGTTTGAATTTATTGACAATGGTTCTCGGCCATTATAATTGGTATTGCTGCGCTCAAGACTGTTCATGTGCAGTTCGGCGGCTACAGCGGTCCCTTCAAAGACTCCCCACACAGCCGTTCTGTCTGTCCAGTCATTCTGTAGTGCAGGATAAGCGAACTGTATCGAATGAAAGAACTCGTGACGAGTAATGATTGGGTCTGGCTCAGCGGGTAATCCCGGGTAACGAGTATATGCTATCCGCTGGCTTGGAACATAGGCTCCGTTTACGGTACCTTTGCGAAGCTCGTATTCGTATTTCAGAATGGGAACAAAGCTTGGGGGAGAGAAAGAAATCCCCATTACAGCGACCCTTAGATTGGGCTTTGAGAATCCGATTGTGTTGACATATGTCTCAAGTGCATCCTCCAGCGCTGCTCTTGTCATATCTATATGCGCCTGTATGCACTCGCCATCGGAGAAGCCGATACAGCTCAGGTAGAAACCCTTGATATCGAAAATTGAAGCTCCTTCAAATTCGACCTCCGCGACTTCTACTTCATTGTATCCGATACTTTTCGCAAGGACGTATATTTCAGGCTCAGCACCAACAAAGGGAATGATTGTCCCGAAGAGACCGCTTTCTTCATCGTAAACTCCTCTCAGCGGGTTCCATCTAATCGACGAATCCTCTTCTTCCGGAAACGCCGAAACAACTGACCCTGGACGGGATAGGACGAGAATCGCTAGATCGTCTGTTGAAACACCATCAGGAACAGGTAATCCGAGTATGAGAAACTCTCCCTCTCGAACGGAGAAATCCTTTTCTGAGCCGACACTGTAGAATTTGCCTATAAGACTGGCTTCTTGAAGAGCGTCCGGCAAAGGGACTTCTGTAGTAGGATCTTCCACAGACTCTATGTATATCCTCAGCAACTTGTCAAGAACTCCATCTGGAGCACCGACACTTACTCCGTCTTCACCTTTGATCACCTCACCAGGCCTCAAATACTTTGAGAAATCATCATCTACCGGTGGAAAAAGCATGCATCCGGAAGCAAAGAAAACCATAATCAGGGTCAAAATCAATAAGTTCTTTACATTCCTGGCAGCTAGTACCCTCTTCATAGCCATCACTCCTTAGTTGCGTTCGATTCGCTCAATTCTTTTCACAAGCCTTGCTGATCAGAGAATCAGACGAAATCTATGAATGGTCAAAACCGTCACCAAAGCCGATAATTTTAATGCATTTTAGTGATCATATCACACTCCATGACTGTTTCAGAAGAACAGAAGAGACAGCCGTTCACAGTTCTCCGAGAAAAGCTGAAAATCCGTCCTTGGAGAACCTGAGGCGAGAGGTTGGAAGAGCGAGAAAAGCATCAAAAACACGAGATGAAGAGAGAGGGCGAGACGGAGGAGAGAAGAGAAATCTGAAGTACCGAGTGTCGGAGAGCCTTTTCGCTTATCCTGTCATCCCATTGTGTTGGTGAGTAGCCCTGTCGACATCAATTTGAACTCAGGTTCATAATTCTTTCCTTTCTCTTTCTTCACTCTTATTCACCCCTTCTTCTTAGTTTACTATCCCTAACTTACTACTGTTTTTCTTTTAAAACCCGCCGTTTCTTATCAACTCTGCAAGCACACAGTCAATGATCGAATATTTCCCTTGCTCTTTATTTATCCAGCTGGATCTCTCCAGTATTCGCAGAGCATCTGCAACTCTAGATTTAGAAGCGGAATCACCGCTGACTTGAAAAGACCGGAGTATCGCCGTGAAGCTAGTGGCACCAGATGCAATAAACTCTAGTACCTTTCTGTATCTTGGACTCCGCTTCTCAAGCTCTTTGAGCTCACTGATGAAAAGCATCCTGGCTGTCCGAAAGGTTTCAGATAGCGCCTCATCGTGGCTTCTTCTGAGTCGATTAAGACCGTACTGGACAAGATGTCCCGCTATCCCGTCAAGAAGGTTCTGCGCCGCGGTTATTTCTTCAAGTGGAATTTGTATGTCGCTCTCTGCGAACGCGGCTTTCAAAAACTCTATAGAAATATCTTTTGAGAAAGGCTTGAGAACTATTTCGTATATATACCTCCCGTGCAGCGGACTTTCATAATCGTCCGTTCCAATGAAGTCATGAAGTAGACCGACTTCCGAACCTGTGAGTAGAAACCTTATGTTTGGGAGATTATCGTAAGACCAGGCAATTAGGTTCTGTATGCTCTTCCCGCCTCTGCTTCCATAATATCGAAGATACTGAGCCTCATCGAAGGCGATAATAAACGGCTTTGAATGATCGTTCAACTTCTCCAGAATCGAACTCAGAGTAACATCATTCCAATCGAAGGTTACAGAGTTCCCCATAAAAGAAACTCCCTTTACCTTGCTCAACAGAGCTTTAATTCTCTCTTTTTTGAGTTTCTTCTCGAGCTCTCCCTGTATAGCATACGAAAGATCGACCCTGCCTATTGAACCGGAAGAATCCGAGTATACCCTTCTGATGTCTATCATTATTGAATCTTGCTCAGTTTCTGCAATGGCAACCCTCATTAAAGAAGACTTCCCGACTCTCCTTATACCTGTGATCACTGTGATCGGATTGTCTCTCAACGAAGACAGGAGCTCTCCGAGTTCTTCGCCTCTTGAGAAAAGATCGGCTCCTTTGCTCTTTGGTTTTGGATCGAGCAACATATATTATCACCTCCAGTTCTGAGGTCAGAACTAGTTCTGACCTCAGAACCATTTTAGCATACTCTCTAATAATTCAACCGCTTCGGAAGATATGAGGTAAAAAGTCAATAGAACAAGAAAGACAGTCCCTTTTTTTCTACATTGTCATTCCGTAATGCGCCCGTGGAGCCTGCCCTGAAATGGGCCTATTCAGGGTCATCCCGTAGTGTACCTACTAAGAACCGTTGTGGGTTGTGCGTTGTGGGTTGGTGGTAAGAGCCGAGAAAGAGCGTCCAGAGTTCGCTTCGCTCACGAGAAGACGAGAGCGAAAATAGGGACTGACGATTCTCCTCACGTCTGTCCCATTTTTCGCGCTTGCGATACCCTAGACCCGAAACCCGCTGCTCGCGTCTCGCCCTCTCTTCCTCTCTCCTCTTCTCACTCTTTCGGAGTCTGTCCCTATTTTCCCTGTGGAGCCTGCCCTGAAATGGGCCTATTCAGGGTCATCCCGTAGTGTACCTACTAAGAACCGTTGTGGGTTGTGCGTTGTGGGTTGTTGGTAAGAGCCGAGATAGAGCGTCCAGAGTTCGCTTCGCTCACGAGAAGACGAGAGCGAAAATAGGGACTGACGATTCACCTCACGTCTGTCCCATTTTTCGCGCTTGCGATACCCTAGACCCGAAACCCGCTGCTCGCGTCTCGCCCTCTCTTCCTCTCTCCTCTTCTCACTCTTTCGGAGTCTGTCCCTATTTTCCCGAAGTTATCTAGAGCAGAGAGAAAGAGCGTCCAGAGTTCGCTTCGCTCACGAGAAGACGAGAGCGAAAATAGGGACTGACGATTCTCCTCACGTCTGTCCCATTTTTCGCGCTTGCGATACCCTAGACCCGAAACCCGCTGCTCGCGTCTCGCCCTCTCTTCCTCTCTCCTCTTCTCACTCTTTCGGAGTCTGTCCCTATTTTCCCTCTCTGTCTCTCAAAAATAGATCTTTTCTTGAAGTTTTCGGTCTGGGATCGAAATACATACTATCACCCCCGATAGTTACTATCACTGGTGACAGTATAACCCGACAAAGCACATCCCTGCAATATCTGTATCTGCAGTGGAAAATGGGGACAAGCTCCCTATGTCTGTCCCGCTTCTGTCATCCCGTTGTGCACCTGAACGGGATCTCATCTCTTCAGTCCCTCTCTCCTCTTCTCGCGCTCTTTAACCAACGAAGGACCAAGGACGGGTTTTCTCACCAAAAATAGAGTCCCTATTTGTCCAAAGATGGTCTCTGCTCCTGACTAAAGACTATTCTATTCTATAGAGTGTCTCCAGACCTTTAGAGATCATTTCGCTCCTTAACGTAAGGGATTCGGCGACTCCTGTTTTATCGATTGAAAAAGCTGCGACTGTTCCGTTCATTTCGAAAAGATCGGAGTTGGTAATCACGAAGGAATCTCTATTAAAAAACTCCAGATCAAAAGTGATATCTCTGCCGATTAGTTCCATTGTCAGATGACCTTCCTTAACAGATACAGCGACCTTTTCGAAGAAATCGTTATAGTAGATTCCCACGTAGTTTTCAAGAGGCAGAGGATCGCTGAACGTAATCTCGGGTTCTTCAGGAACTGTCTTCAAATTATCAATTTGCGTTCGCATATATTCTCCGGAATAATCCATGAATTCGACTTCCTTGTAGAGATCGAAAAGCACATATGCGAGCAGCTCAGGCAGATTGGTTCCGGCCAGGTTGCTCAAGACTACAATTCCAAGATCATCATCCGGCAAGTAAGCTACCATCGTTTTACAACCAATTGTTTCTCCGTTATGCCAGAATACTCTGTAATCTCTTCGCTGTTCATAAATCCAGCCCTGACAGTAAAACAGCATTCTCGAGTCACTGCTTCCTGCGAAAGTCGCAGGTCTATGCAAGAAATTATACTGAGCGCTGGATAGAAGAACCTCATCGCCAAAAACCCCTTTGTTCATCTGGAGAGAGAGCCACTTTGACATATCCACAATATTGGAATTTATCCCACCTGCCGGACCATAAATATACGCGAATTTGAAAGAGTTTCCGTCGAATTCAATTCTTGTCAGTTCCTCATTATACCTACTATAAGTCGTTGCGTAATTACCGGTTTCAAAGTATCCCTCAAGTGTATTGGAGCTTTCATCCATTCCCAGGGCAGCAAAGATCTCTTTCTCAATATTCTCTTCCCAGGTTAGGCCTGAGTGGTTTTCGATGATTTTTCCAGCCACCAGAAACAGATTGTTCTGGTATGCAAAGTCTGTTCTGAAGGTATTGGCTGGAAGTATAAACCGCATCTTCTGGATAATCTCATCTCTCGAATAATTTAGAAAAGCCATGAAATCGCCCGAATATGGAGGCAATCCCGAATGTTGTGCCATAAGATCTTCGATCAGGAAATTTGATGTTACCCAGGGATCGTACATCCGAAATTCAGGAAAGTGATCCACAACCCTGTCTTTCCAGTTTACTTCTCCTCTATCTATCAGCTGTGCCAGCAAAAAGGAAGTAAAGGCCTTTGAAGTCGAGCCTATTTGAAAGATCGTTTCAGGTGTAACTGGTTCCCTTGTTTCAACATCCTTTACTCCATAACCTTTGCTGAAAACGAGTTCTCCATCTTTAACTATTCCAACTGCCATGCCAGGAATATTCCATAGCTCCATATTCTCTTGAACGTAACCGTCAAAGAATGGGATAATCTCGGCTATTTCATGGTTTGCAATAATGCAACCTGCAAGAAAGACCACTACCAGTAACACGAAAACTGCTTTTTTCATAACGACACCTCCCAAAAGTATTTCACAGAGTTTTATTTGCACTTCATTGCATATACTGGTTTTGAATCCCCTGCCTATCTTATTCTAGCAAACAACAACGAGGAACCGCTCTTCCGCTCCTTAACCAAGAACGACATTAATATGATAAGGTCCCGTTTTTCGCACGATCCAAATCTCTTGAGGTGAAAATGGGGACTGACGATTCACCTCGCGTCTGTACCCGATTTTCGCACTTCTCTCTCTTACTCTCTCCTCTTCTCGCTTTTTCGGAGTCTGTCCCTATTTTTCGCACGATCCAAATCTCTTGAGGTGAAAATGGGGACTGACGATTCACCTCGCGTCTGTACCCGATTTTCACGTCTCTCCCTCTCTCTTCCTCTTCTCGCTTTTTCGGAGTCTGTCCCTATTATTTGCAGGCCAGTTGCGATAGAAGGTATACTAAACATGCCGAACGAGGTTTGTGCGATAGAATTGTGAATAATGGTGTCCCTATTTACTAATCGGCCCGCCGCTGATCTCCTCAATGAGCCCGGAATGAAGGATGAGCTACGCCGCCCGATGATGCTCTTAATCGCAGCCGGAAAAGAAGACTAATAATTGAATATTGGGAGGAGATGATGAGCATACGCACGGAAGCAGAGATGATGGAACTGATTTTGAACTTCGCTAAAAACGATCAACGAGTCCGGGTGGTAGGGATGGAAGGCTCTCGGACAAACATAAATGCCCCGAAAGACCGGTTTCAGGACTATGATATATCATATCTTGTCACGGATCTGGAGTCTTTTAAAAAGGATGATGTCTGGCTTGACTATTTCGGCGAACGGATTATCATGCAAAAGCCGGAAGCGATGTCCTTGTTCCCTCCGCAGCTCGGTAACTGGTTTTCATATTTGATGCTTTTTACCGATGGAAACCGGATTGACTTAAAGTTAATCCCTCTTGACGAACTTAATTTGTACTTATCCAGCGACAAGCTCCTGACCGTTCTTTTAGATAAAGACGGACGGGTCCATACTCCTCCGATCCCCACCGATCGCGATTACCATGTCAAAAGACCCACACCGGAGTTTTTTGATGACAGCTGCAACGAGTTTTGGTGGGTATCAACTTATGTGGCCAAAGGCTTATGCCGTAATGAAATTCTATATGCCGCGGAGCATCTGAACCTCTACGTGCGGCCCAATCTTCTGCGGATGCTTGCTTGGAAAGTCGGGCTCGATACCGGGTTTTCGTTGAGCGTCGGTAAATCCTATAAATATCTGGACAAATATCTCTCCATAGATTTGTGGGATCGACTACTGGTTACTTACCGGAATAGTAGTTGTGAAGAGATGTGGCAAGCTCTCTTCGCCTGCCAAGAACTGTTCAGGGAAACTGCCGGATATGTGGCGCAGATGCTGGGATATACTTATCCCGATTATGACGGGAAGGTAACCACTTATCTGAAAAAGCTGTTTGAAGACCGTACCCAATAAATAGGCTGGGGAAGAAATAAGTCAAAAGAAAAGGGACTCAACTCCATATAGAAGAAAGAATCCCTGTACTTGAAGCCTTGCATAGAGATGAGATCTCCGCCTCGCACCGGGAGCCTGATGGCCTAAGCTGGAAATGACCACTGTGTTTGTGGAGTTGGTAAGAGCCGGGAAAGAGCATCGAGAGTTCTCTTGAGAACCGTTGAGAGTGGAGCATGGAGAGTTATGAGAAAGATCAAGACGCTCGCTTCGCTCACGAGAAGACGAGAATTCTCACATATCTCTCTTCTCTCTCTCTTCCTCTCTCCTCTTCTCGTGAAAATGGGGACTGACGATTCACCTCACGTCTGTACCCGATTTTCACGTCTCTCCCTCTCTCTTCCTCTCTCCTCTTCTCGTGAAAATGGGGACTGACGATTCACCTCACGTCTGTACCCGATTTTCACGTCTCTCTCCTCATCTCATGCTCTCGATAATCTTCTGCTCTCCAAGGATGGGTCCACGCTCCTGGATGACTTACGAAGGACGGCTCTTAACGTTCTTCCTTCTCGGTCTTCGATGGTATAATTCTTTCGAATGCCTAGAAAGTCACTGAGAAAGACGCTGGTTCACGCAAATATCGGAGACTTAACCCTGTTTTGCAGTGATCGCTTGAGAAAAACAGCGATTTCCCGCAGAGTTAGAACGGAGGTTGAATGTGAAAACTGAAATAATCTTTCTGATTGAAGAGGATCCTGTTTCCGGATTCTTCGCTCGGGCTCTAGGACATTCCATAATTACTGAGGCGGAGACTTTGCAGGAGCTGAAGGAGAACATTCGCGATGCAGTGAGATGTCATTTTGATGAGAGTGAACTCCCTAGAATAATCAGATTGCACTTCGTAAAGGAAGAGGTAATTGCGCTTTGAGACTCCCGAGATCCCTAAGCGGAGAAGAGCTTGCCAGAGTTCTCTCCAAGTTGGGTTACGAAATCACTCGACAAAGCGGAAGCCACGTAAGACTAACCACAAAACAGAAGGGCGAACACCACATAACCATCCCTCTGCACAAACCACTGAAGCCAGGTACGCTTAATGTTGTACTACTGGAAATCGCAGACCATTTTGATATAACAAAAAAAGAACTGGTTCGATTCCTTTTCGAGTAGGCTCACCGACTCTAGTATTAATCTATGATTAGTATGGAAAATATCTTTCCTCAGCCATCAGCCTACAGTATAGAAGTCCTTCTCTATCTAAAAGACGCTTTCAGATGATGGTAAAGATACCGGATCGGGTTCCTGGCTAAGAGATTGCCAGGATGACCTGAAGGGAGAGACTGCCCTGCGAAAATAGGGACTGACAAATCTCTTCATGTCTGTCCCGTTTTTCGCCGCTACCGTTTTTCGCGTCTATCATGTCCTGAACAAGCAACCGCTCTTCGGCTTTCAAAGACAGCTCTTCACGCCCTTCTATGAACTATCTCAAGCAACGCCGCGGGACTCAGGACAGCTACGAAATCAGCGGGAAAGTGTTTAGCATTCCCTGTAATGATCGGACTGTTAGTGGCTCTGGAGACTTCAACAAAAGGCAAATCCGATAGATCTGGAAGCTCCAAAGAGACAGGTTCGGAAGTCACGAGAAAACCGACCTTAACAAAGAAATCCAGAAGCCCCCTTATATCGTCGCTCCTGAATCCAAATCTCGGTCTTTGAAGAACCCTCTCGTATTCATCGATAATTCTTGCATCGAAACAGGGACAAACACGATTTGAGAGAATACAATTGAGAACACCTGCGGGACTTCCGTAAGGATTTATTAGAGCCGCGACAAGGACGTTTGTGTCTACTACTATCTTCATCTGTCCGCTTTTCTGCTTTCAGATATCTCTCTCTCAATCTCTTCTGAAGAAAGACTATCAAGACCGTTATTCAAAGACTGGAGTCGCATTCTTTCGACCGCGAGTTCAGCTTTTGCTCGGGAAATAGCCTTTATGAGAAATTCGAGATCCTCGTCTGCCCTTATCATTATTGCTTTAGGCTTCCCGTTAACCGTAACGATAACCTCCGATCCTTCATCAAGCGTTTCCCAGACCGCTGAGGGATTGCTTCTCAGGTCTCGAGTCGCTATGTACTTCATAAAACCACCTCCTGTACAAGCATATTGTACAATAAGACCTACATAATTACCTACACAATCGTAAATGCCAGTTCCGCTCCGCGGCCTAAGAACCAATAACCTGGACGCGAAGCATCGAGGAACCGCTCTTCTTTCTAAAAATCGAGTCTGTCCCTATTTATTTTTTTCCCCCGTCCCTATTTTCCCCCCTATTTTTCGCACGATCCAAATCTCTTGAGGTGAAAATGGGGACTGACGATTCACCTCACGTCTGTACCCGATTTTCGCATCTCTCTTCTCTCTCCTCTTCTCGCTCTTTCGGCGCTCTTTCAGAGTCTGTCCCTGCTTTCGCGTTCTGCTCTTTCGAAGGACGGGTTCACGCTCCGCTCTGAAGGACCAAGGACGGCTCCTGGCGCTCTTCTGATCAACCGCTCCTAAAGCTGCTCCTTCTTCGGTCTCCCCCTCGGCTTCCTGCCAAGTGGAACCCCGAGCTCCTTCTCAAGATCGGCTACAAGCTCTTGGGCAAACAACGGCTTTCCAGAAAACGTGTTTCCCCTGATTCTGATGAGAAAATCATCTTCATCGGGAAAACCGAGAAACTCTCTCCAGCCTTCCACATTCCAGTTAAGATCCAGATCTTTCAGTGAACAAAGAGGAATACTCCTATAAGAAGTAACCGAAGCCTGAGAAGATAAATCATTGCCGTCAGAAACCTTTTCCGCTCCAGAAATCGAAGAAGCCTGGGGAATAAATCGGGGACTGACGGGCTCCTGACGTCTGTCCACAGATTTATTGCCCTCGTCTTTAGTAGAAGTGTCTATCTCCGCATTAAATCCTACATGCTCCCTCGCGCTCGACCATTGATACTCCCAGGGTAGTTCTACCATCTTCGCCCTCACTGGATTCCTCTCCACATACCTCAAAGCCTCCAGGGCATGTTCAAATTGCAAAGGACAGGAATAAAACCTTCCCTGCCAGAGATGACCCGATCTCCTGTTCTTCCTGTTGAAGTAGCTCGAATACCTCATATTCGAGTATTTGAAGGTCATCGCGAGTGAATCTTCCTTAACGGGAGCGGCTATGAAGTGAACATGATTGCTCATAAGACAATAAGCGTAGATCTTCATTCCATATTTCTCTGAATACTCCCTTATGAACTCGACATACTTTCTTTTGTCGGAATCATCTTCAAAGACATTCTGCCTGTAATTGCCTCTCTGGGTAATATGATGAACCACACCCTCAAAGACAACCCTTGCTCTCCTGGGCATACAATCACCTCACAAAATGAAAGGCTGACGAAAAACCGGGACTGACCTGTACCTGAGGTGAAAATGGGGACTGACGAGTCTCCTCACGTCTGTACCCGATTTTCGCCGCTACCGTTTTTCGCACCGGCTTCGATCCTGTCATCCCATAGTGCTTTCATACGGGATCTTGCTCTAATTCAACACAGATTATACCAAAAAATGGAGTCTGTCCCTATTTCTATGCCATTTCTATGAGCCCACAAGACCAGGATGCTATAATATTCGAGAGGTGCTGATAATGGATTACAAGGATTATATTCATTCAGATTCAAGAATAATGTTGGGCAAGCCAGTGATCAAGGGAACAAGAATAACTGTCGAGCACATACTTTCAGAGCTTACGGCTGGAATGGAGATTTCTGAGATCGTTGAAGCTCATCCTTCACTTGACAAAGAGAAGGTCAGGGCAGCAATCGCTTATGCTCTTGATGTATTGCGCAACGAGGACGTATACTCTCTTGCTGAAAAGAAGTGAAACGCTTTCCTTACTGGCCGATGAGAAGAACATCGATCAAAGGTTAGTCTCTTCCCTAAGGCTAGCCGGCATCTTTGTGTACTCAGTAGCAGAATCATCTCCAGGAATCACAGATGAGGAAGTTATGACACTCTCAGAGAACTTGAGCGCGATGATATTGACAGATGACAAAGACTTTGGGGAGATAGTGTTCAGAAAGCAAAGGAGCTGTCGTGGCATTGTTCTCCTGAGATTAACTGGTGTCGATTATTCTCGCAAAGCAGACCATGTAATACAAGTTATAGACAGATATGGTAGTGAAATGATTGGCAAATTCGTTGTGATAACTGCAGAAAGAGTCAGGATACGGAAACTCTTGCCCGGAACATAATAAGCCCGTCATGGTACTATTCTTGCTATTGATTATTGTGCTTTCAAGCAATGCTTCTTGGAATAGTGTAATCTGCCAGCTATTGACGAACAACATCTATTGCTCTGAACGAACGACTACATTACTGGAATGCAAATAATGGAGTCTGTCACCATTTTTAACCCTATCACGAGAAAGCGAGAGCGAAAATTAGGGACAGACGTCAGGAGCTCGTCAGTCCCTATTTTCGCATCTCTCTTACTCTCTCTTACTCTCTACTCTTCTCGCTCTTTCGGAGTCTGTGACGGTTTTCGCGAGCTCTCTCTTTTTTTCTCGCGCTTCTTAACCAACCAATAACCTGGACGCGAAGTGTCGGAACGAGGAACCACTCTTGATAAAATAGAGTCTGTCCCTATTTTCCCGACAGCGTACAGCCTTCAGCGTTTCTTGTCCGAGCGGCTCTTTCCCCGCGAAGCGGACATTGCGTTCCGGCATGTTCTTCGCCAGCCTTGCGTCTAGTGTTTTTTGCCAGACCTAAACCCCACAACCCCAGACCCAGCTCGTACCACGACGACGACGTTATCATTGTGCTTGACATGGATCACCTTAAAATATAAAATATTTATACTATATGCCACTAGATGTCAAGTCACGGAGAGGAGATCAAGTGAGGTTAGAACTTTTTTTTGAAGAATCACCGGTCTTCACGACTCGTGATCTAAAAGAATTTCTGAAGAAGAATGAAGCGAAGAGTCTTGAGAACTACAGCGTTCTTCTGAATTACCACGTTAAGAGAGGCCGTGTCCTCAAAATCTGTCGTGGCCTCTACGCAGTGGTACCCCTAAACCAGAAGGCAGAACAATTCGCCCCTGATTCATTTCTCATTGCAGGGAAGAGAACAGAGGATGCGATTCTTGCCTATCATACGGCTCAGGAATTCAATGGGAATACCTACTCGCTTTTCAGTACCAGAACATTCTTGACTATGAAGAGTGTGCATCCTTTAGTATTCAGGGAAATCGAATACATACCGACTCACCCCTCTCAGAACCTGCTTCGTTCAGACAACTACTTCCTACTCACGGAGCAAGTGGATATAAAAGGTATAAACGTTCTTATAACCAGTAGAGAAAGAACATTTGCAGATATGCTCGATAGACCCAATCTATGTGGCGGAATTGAAGAGGTCTGGCGTTCCCTCAAAATGACCGAGTATCTAAACACCGAAAACCTGCTGAATTATCTGAGAGTGCTTGACAACTCTACCACGAGTGCCAAAGTCGGCTTCTTCTTACAAAGACATCCGAAAATCACAAACAATGACCAGACTCTATTGAGAGAACTTAAAAAGATGATCCCAGTTTCGCCGCATTACTTTGATCGATCACGTCTTGAGAGAGCCAGGTTGGTGAAGGATTGGAATCTCGTAATTCCTGAATACATATTGAATGAAAGGTGGGAAGAGCAATGAGAATGTCCAGGGAGACTCTGTCCAGATTATCCGGTCATACTGGTTATAGGCAGGAGATTATTGAAAAAGTCTCTCTACTGCTTTCATGGCTTGATCGCGCATCAAGTATCGATCGTCTTAAAGGAAGTTTCGCTCTTAAGGGGGGAACAGCAATTAATCTATTCTTCCTGGAAATTCCAAGATTGTCGGTAGATATAGATATCAACTATATTGGATCACCCACTCGAGAAGAACTCGACTGTGACAGAGACGGTTTTGAGAACACCATAGAATCAGTTTGCCACGAAGAGAGCCTGTCCATGCGAAACAAAAGGGATTCAGAAGCGGCCACCTCTTATTCATTGAGGTACGTAAGCTCCCTATCTTCTGGAGGAAACCTGTCTATTGACATAAACTACATGATGAGGGTTCCACTGTTTGAAATAGAAACAATGGATTCAAGGCAGCTAGGTAGTCAAATAGCCCGCAGAGTTCCATTAGTGAACAAGGTGGAAGTTTTCGCCTCGAAAATCGCGGCCTGTTTTTCGCGAGAAACAAGCAGAGACCTTTATGATGTATATTTGCTTGATAAGCAAATAAACACCCTTGATCTTGAAAAACTCCGGCTTGCCTTTACGGTTTTTGGGGGCATGAATCGAAAGAACTGGCTCGAAATAGACGAAAAATCACTTCGAGTAAACAAGAATGACCTGAAAAAACGATTGTTGCCACTTCTAAGAGGCACACTTGACAAAGAAGAACTCGACACTCTCGCCAGTGATATCGAAAGATCTTGCCAGAAAGTAGCCTCCTATTTGTTGCCTCTGAAAGACAATGAAAGAGAATTCTTAAGAATCCTAAACGAAAAAGGCGAAATCAAACCAGAAATCATTACCAATGACAAAGAACTCGTAGATAGAATCAAGAAGCTGCCTATGCTCAAATGGAAAGCACTGAATGTTAGGCAAACTCTTCAAGGCTGATCAAAGAAGTCTCGTGAACTGTAACGCCCTTGTACTGTCATCCCGTAGTGCTCTATGTTCATAAAACATTGGAGAAAGAGCATCGAGAGTTCGCTTCGCTCACGAGAAAGCGAGAGCGAAAATGGGGACTGACGAGCTCCTGACGTCTGTCCCTAATTTTCGCATCTCTCTTCCTCTCTCTTACTCTCTACTCTTCTCGCTCTTTCAGAGTCTGTCCCGTTTTTCGCACGATCCAAATCTCTTGAGGTGAAAATGGGGACTGACGATTCACCTCACGTCTGTACCCGATTTTCACCCGCACCGGCTTCGATCCTGTCATTCCGTAATGCATTTATACGGGATCTTGCTCTAATTCAACACAGATTATACCAAAAAATGGAGTCTGTCCCTATTTTTTGAACCACACCCTCAAAGACAACCCTTGCTCTCCTGGGCATCCAATCACCTCATAAAGAGAAAAACTGGTGCGTTTTCGTTTTTCGCATGTCTACCAACACAGATTATACCAAAAAATGGAGTCTGTCCCTATTATTCCCCTTAAAGTCAATTCTCCTATCGCTCTCCTCTCCATAAATTTCAAAGTGCGCTAAATTAACTGATTTCAGCAACATAAAATCATTTTCAAAATTGCACTATAGCTGTTTTTGTAAGACATTACTTGACAAAAGAGATTTGGACGTTTATAAAAAAGGCCTCCAAGCAAATCGAAAATGATACCTTTGAATTACTGCAAAAAAAGAATGGAGACCCAAAAAGATGTTACCATAAGGAGCAGAGAAAAAGAGATCAATAACACGAAGCTCATGCATTTAGAGTAATGAAGAGTGTAGGGACTTAAGTTTTCGTTCTCCTTCTCTTCTTCCTTTCTATTAGCTGTTACATACACACACTTCGTGAGTTATTCATTGAATTCCTCAACTGAATCAAGAACAAAGCTCCTAGCTCAAGAATGAAGAATATTGTTACGGAAATGTAAATAATAGAGTCTGTCCCTATTATTGATTATTTTTATTTTTGTCCCTATTATTTTAAAAACGTCCCCGAACTCTGTCGGGGACGGGTAATTATTTTAGAAAATGCTGTACCAGAGACCTCCACCGCCCAGCTCATCGATCACAGCCAATCCGTCATCGAGTGTTCCGTAGGCCGTTATTCGGTCCCCGTTTATATTAACGATGGCGGTGACGACCGAAAGATCTCTGGTGATGGTTACATTATCTATCCAGGCCGTTTCTTCATATCCCCCGAAGCTCATAAGCCTGTACATCTCGAATCTTATCGAGTGTTGACCGGCCCGGAGAGGAATCTTAACTCTCTGCCAGTCAAGCTCGCCGTCGGATTCAGCAACCAGCGAATCATCTATGAAGAGCCTGAAGGAACAAAGCCAGGGAGTGCTAGATACCTTGAGATCGAACTCGAGTTTCGAAGGTTCGGCCACGCTCACGGTAGTTTCGAAGTAACTCCTCTGCTCCATGTCGCTGATTGCACCGAATCTAGCACTGAAGGAACCGTCTTTGGCCGTTTCGCTCTGCACATAGGGCAGTTCGTCGCCTCCAAGACTCCAGTCGAAATCTCCACCGTTGAAATTTCCACTTTCGAAATCGTCGGCATAATCGGGTTCAAGTTCATCGAAGGCCGGCGAATCTCCTTGGACGATCAAATAGTACCGGCCTCCCTCTGCCAGATCAGGAAACTGAATAAAGGCCGACCTGGAGAAAGGAGTTGAAGCGTAAACCTTTCCGTCAATATCAACTATCTTAACCACGAAATCGCCTTCGACCGAAGTTTTAACGTCGGCGCCAAAGGTGGATTTGAAAGCCACATCGATCTTCGTGTTCTCTCCCAGAACAGCACCGCGGATAGTTTCGCTCCTCTCCTCTTCTATTCTCCAGTTCGGTGAGTTTGTATCGAGATAATCCGGACCACCAAGGTATATGTCGTATATCCCCTGATCAATTGCGTAGAAGCTAGCCTCTCCTTCGCTGTTGGTTTTGGCGTAGTATTTTAGTCCCCCTTCCCGATCGAGCGTAACGTAAACGGCAGGTATACCAAGTCTGCCGCTTCTGTCGCTCACCCGAACACGGAGAAAGCCTTCTTCATCGTAGAGGTCTGGATTCAGTACCAGTGTGGATGATGCTTCGATTCTTCCGTAACCGGATTTTTCGTCTGGACCGGGAGTTCCTAAATCAACGGCACCGCTTTCAAGCGTCTTCATGAGTTGAAAGGGGGTGATGCCGGGGTATTTTTCGATCAAAAGAGCAGCCAGCGCCGAAACATACGGACAGGCCATCGATGTTCCGTCCCAATACTCGTAGGGTTGACCGGCAACTCCAGATTCTTCGAAGTAATTAGGTTCCTCATATTCCGGCACACATGACAGGATATTCTGGCCGGGTGCCACCACGGATATGTACTCACCCCAGTTGGAGAAGTCGGCCACACTGTCGCGTACGGTCGATGCGCCAACGGCGATAACTCCAGGATAGCCGGCAGGATAACTGGAGCTGCTTTTGTAAGAGGCGTTTCCCGACGAGGCAATGAAGGCGACTCCTCGAGATAGAGCGTAGTCGACGGCCTCCTTGAGGAGCATGGAGTATCCGGAACCGCCCCAGCTGTTTGAGAGAATATCTGCGCCGTTGTCTACGGCCCAGACGATTCCCCTCGCCACACAGTCGTCGCCGGCATATTCGATCATTCCCCACTGCCAGACAAAAATATTGACCGGCATGATCTTGGCATTATACGCGAGTCCTGCAATCCCTACTCCGTTGTCTCTTCTGGCGGCTATTATTCCGGAAACGTGTGTTCCATGATCATCGCTCGTCTCCCAGGCAATGTCACCGTCTGTACCGGGTGCTATTTCACAGTCGTTGTAGGTATCGTATCCGGTAACGAACTGTCCCTCTAGATCGGGATGACTGCCGTCAATTGGGGAATCTAAAACGGCTATCACCACTCCGGTTCCGCTGGCCGTCTCCCAGGCCGTTTCTGCTCCCAGTTTTTTGAGCGCCCACTGATACTGCATAAACGGGTCTCCTGTTTGCCCGGCCAGGGAAATATCCCCTATATTGTTCCTTTTTACGGGCTGGACTATATACCTTCTATAGACAGGCTCGACGTAGCGTATTCCACACAGATCCATCTTTTTCAGCCGATCGTAGATTTTCGAGATCTCCACCGGTAGTTTTATCGAAGCCGCTTTCAACTGAGGTATCTCGACGACTATCTCAGCGCGAATGCTCTTCACGAAAACCTCGAGAGCCTCTCTATCTTCGTAACCCACTATCATCCTATCTTCGAATACTTCATATCCCTTGAGTTGTCCGAAACTGTTCCGCTCCTGATCCTCTTCTTTAGGTGGCGTCAATCTAAGACAGCCTGCCACGAGAAAGGTTAAAAAGACCATTGAAACAACCAGAACCGGCCTAAATTTATGCAACATCGTTTGTGCTCCTTTCATTTTATTCACCGGTAGTGAAGACTTTGAAGCCTGTAAGCGGCACTTCCGGACCGTCCATGAAACTGCCCGTAGCCACCGAGTAAGAGGCACTGTCGTCATCGATTACATAGGCACCGGCCGAAGCGACAACCCACTCGTATGTCTTGTTGGCTTCGAGCTTGTCGTACTGGTAAGGGTAAATCCCTCCGGCAAAGATGAACCAGTCGTAATCGAAAGGGAGATCGACATTTCCGAAAAACTTCACTTCCACCGGCCCGGCGCTGGCGGTTACAAACTCGTAAGGACGGAAGTAGTTGTATTCATCGACCGTTCCGGGAAGTATTTCGATATCCGATTGTACGAAGTCCGTGATCTCCATGAAATACCTGTAAGTGACCTCTCCCTCGCTCGAGAGTATTTCCCTAGACGGTTTCCAGATGAATGATGGATTTCTCGAGACTCCAGTTGTCCCGTCGGCCGGAGAGGTCTGCAACACCTGGAAAGCCTCCAGAGGGATGACCGAACCCAGATCAGTCGGTGTGGATTCCAACGTTCCGTAAACCGACGACACTCTGTACCACACTTTTTTTTGCGGCTCCAAGAGCGCCGACTTATCGGTGTAAGCTCCGATCGAATTCCAATCGGTCTGCGTCTGAGAGACGAAAGCGAGCTTTTTGTAATTCGCACCATCGAAGGACCGGTAAATATTGTAGCCATCAGGTCTTTCGAACTCATCATGCTCTCCAATACCGAATGACGAGTAACTCGAGTGATCGAGCCACTGGATGTCTATCCAAAGCGTTCCAGAGGCAGGAGCCGCTCCTGGTTCGTAATTGTCCGCTGCCACTTTCACCGAATAAGGGTTCTCTTCTCTGTAATAGGAAATTCCGTCAACGCTGCCGGTATAGCAAAAGAGATTTTTGAAAGTCGGTTCGTCCCCCCACAGCTCCCGCAGAAAGGTGAAGGGGAGAGGCTGGTAGAAATTGATAGCTTCTCTCTGGGTCGAAAGGTTCAGGTACTCTATGTGATCGGTTCTGTTGTCGTTGTGATCGTAAACAACCACGTGGAAGGGAACCACTCCGTTATAGCCGGCCGGATCGAACTCGAAGGTAACTTCGCTGGTGTCGATTGCAGTCTGTTTCTCGGGTGTCAACCTGCCGCTACCTGGCACTTCGCCGAGATCGGCGTACAGCACTTTGATCTGGTTTGCACCTGTAACCGTTATATGTGCCTTGAAGTGTGAAGAGACAGACCTGTCGGGGAGAGGTCGATCGCTCAGATCCAAGAATTCCACTGACACTTCCGGGGCGTATCTAGTCGGCTGGTCTAGCTCCAGAAGTGCTTTTCTCAGTATTACTTCGACCATTTCATCGGTCGCGTACTCGACCTTTAGACCCGAAATTTTGCTTACTGCGCACTCGAAGCCAGAGAAATAAACATCCACATACCCGACTTCTCTAATCAGAGTCACTTCGGCAATACCGTTTTCATCGCTTTTCGATTTGCCGATTAAATTCATTGTTGAGTGCTCATACACATTAACCTGTGCACCCGACACCGACGACCCGCCATTGGCAGCTACCAGCGAGAACTTCAAGATCGGCCCCGAAGGCTTTCCCCAGGGCAGGCAAGAAGTAAGAGCCAGAGCTATGAGCGCCACAACTATTACGATCGGTACTGCTTTTTTCGTCTTTCCCACTTTCCCACCTCCATCAACAATCATTGAAAGAACCTGTCCAGAGTTTCATAGATTAATTTTCTTGAACTGTCGCGTTTGAAACTGTAATATGTTCTGTGATCTATCCTGTAAGCCCTCACGAGACCGGCACTTTCAAGGAGTGCGAGATGATGGGTTATGTTAGAATTAGCCACCCCCAGTTCCCTTGCTAGCTCCTGGCCGTACATATCTCTTCCCATGAGAAGCTTTAATATCATGAGTCTCGTTTCGTCGGAAAGGATTTTCAGCAGCCTTCCGGTAGATATCACGGGGTGTTTTGTATCGGCTATCACTTGAGATCTTCTGTACCCGATTACGTACGAATCTCTTCCGATATCGTCCAGCGAAAGCTGGAGCCTTTTGAGTTCCATGAAGTAAGAAGCAGAAAGCGTAATTTCCCTTATCTTTTCGTCCCTTGTGTAATCGAAACCAACCAGTAGCGTGAAATAGTCGTCGCCGTATCTATTTGTGTTCCTGAACATTTCCTCTTCAAAAGCCATAATTTTAGCGTCAAGCGAAATTGCCAGTTCATCGAAAATGTTGTCGGAGTACCATCTGAAAAGGCTTAAAAGTTCGTTCTTCATTTCCTGTGGTTTCTTCATAAACTGTAGCAGATCCCAGCTGTGGCTGGCGGAGATGTTCATATTCTCTTCTATGAACTCGAGTGCCTTTTCGGTATTCTTGATAAGCGAGCGGACGAGCCTGTCGTCGATCTCAATGGTGTCGGGCGCAGGTGGAATTATGAATCTTTTCAGTATCTCAATATCTGAAGTTGATGCCACAGTCTCAATGAAGCTTCTGTGGTCATTCAAATCGAGATTTGAGATAAGAAGTGCCAGCGACATTCCAAAAGGTGCATTGAGGGAGAAGTATTTCCCCGCAATGCTCAGAACATCTTTCGAAAACCTTTGCCTAGTCTCGTTCACCCATGCCTGCAGCTGTTCGTCTGGAGAGAAACCTACCTCCTCAAGATCAGATTTGTAGGAGAGAGTCAGTTCTTCGTGATTGACAAGTCTAAAAAGACTGGTGAGAAACTCGTAGGCGAGAGTATGCTGGATCCTCAGTATATTTACTATATTCATTTAATACACACCTACTTTCGATATCAATTGAAAGTTATTCTAACACAAAATGGGTAGCAATAGCAAGATCTGCGTTGCTTCTTCGCGAGCTAGACATGAGATACGTGAACAAAATGAATGAGTTCATTGCTCTGAAAGGGTTATAGAGTTTGTGAAGATTGTGTGCGTGTCGCTAGGTGTTAAGATGGATTTCGAAGTAAGTCGGAGAGGTTTCAATTTTAAGCTTGGAGGATTTTCCACTGTTTCACCGTCAGGTCCGTGCTCTTGTGTACTTTATTTTTTATGACTGAAAAATGACTGAGCAGATCTCTCGAAAAACGTTCATTTAACGGCTAATAGAAAGGAAGAAAACAAAAAGGACCGTATCCAATAAATAGGCGAGGAAAGAAATAATGATATGCCCTCAAAAGTGAGACAAGTATTAAGAGAAAGTGCTGCATAAAGAGTGATATGACCGTATCCAATAAATAGGCGAGGAAAGAAATAAGGCAAAAGAAAAGGGACTCAACTCCATATAGAATGTTTTTTGTGTATGAAAAACAAAACGAAAGGAGAGAGTCCCGAAGAAATGATAACACC